>WLWD01001304.1_pt1 | contig 159198 bp, 111 predicted proteins | sample 6712731 | NCBI WGS metagenome assembly WLWD01 (sample SAMN12718690, study PRJNA576275) | sponge metagenome | isolation source: marine sponge | host: Mycale hentscheli | place: New Zealand: South Island, Marlborough, Capsize Point | collected 2014-11-01
GCCTCGAGTTGGTAGATGCTGGTAGGAAATTGGAAAAATTGTTCAATTCAAACATAAACCCAGGTTCACAATTTTAACTAGCCTTATGAGGGGTTTATGAACTATTTCAGCATCAAATGCTGACTCAGGGAATGGTTTTTTTAATGTTGAGGAAAATTCAGACCGCTCAATGCTATTCATTATGTCATTCTATAATAATATTAGCACTCATGTTAATGAAGTTTAGTAATAAATATTGTTGTTTTAGTTCCTAACTTCAAGACAGTTTATTAAAAAGATTCAAAAATGGAACTGGTTTAGCTGTAAATATATATTTAGCATGTCATTAATCATTATCATAAAAAATCCCTTGTAATTTATTGCAATATTAAAAAAAGTCACAAATAATTCCTCTCGTTCTCCCCCCCCCCCCCCCCCTCCTTCACAGCAAGTATGTCACTAGGTGGTGCTTTCTAAAGTTGGGACCTATGAATGTCCCTATGAGTAGTTTGCAGATAGCACTGTCTTCTGGCTTCTCCATTACTAGAAATTACCATACTATTTACCACTCACAAGTTGACCACATGGTAGAACTCTGATCAAAGTTTAAGGTCAATCATGCATGATATGATTAATGGAATTTTCTATGCTTTTCCCCAAAGGACTTCTTAGGACTTTTGGGTTTTATAAAGCATTTTTTTCTGTACTTTAAAGTTTGTGCTGCAAATAGTTTATGGTCAAACTATAAATGATTAGACTTTTAAGCTTTAGAGGTGTTGGTTGGATCACGCACAGCAAAAGTGCATGTATATTTCAAAAACCAGAACTGACTTACATAAACTGCAGAAAGCTATCATAATTATTATTATCTGAATGTAGCATTAGTAAAGAACATAAGGTAGAGTATAGAGGGACATGGGAGTGATGAAATAAAACAAAAATGCATTAGTTACAATGTTCAGGATTACAGTTAGTATAGATGAATAGGAATGTGTGTATGTGTAACTGAGTGAGTATATAGTTATATGTGGGTGTGGTGGGGAAGGAAAGGGTCTTGTGAGCACTCAACATCAAATTCATACTGAAGTTACTATAGAGGTGCCCAATCAGTTGCAGTATTGATAATTAGTGGTATTCCATTGCGATTGTACCAATGCACGCAGATTTAAAGTGAACCTAAGTATTTATGCAGTACGGCCAATATTTTCAAGGACAATGATCGAGTCCAGAAACTACTGAAGAGCAGGTGGGATGGCCTCCAACTTGCCTGATAAGCATCAAGCTGTTCATTGGTCAATAATACAGAGGTAAATATTAAGGTTGGATGCATTGATGGTGTTATTGACAGCATTGGAATAATAATCCTATATACCGGAGCTGAAACTGGATTTGTCTGAGTTAAAATGGAAATATGGGAATTACAGGAGCTAAATTTAGCTATTGTGGCTTAACTGAGTTTGCTAAAGTTGATGAGATCAGGCTGTGCTGGTGAAGATACATGTGCTCAGTTACTACAGACTGATGTGAGAGCAGATTTTTTGTGCAATTTACTAGTGAGCCGGAAAAATCCCTGGATCCATCTGCAGCTTCTACTCAACTTGAAGAATGTGCAGGACATCAATTCCTAAGAGGCCAGAAAAAAATTTGTTGAAGATTTAATTGAGTTAGTACTTCAAGGGAATGTTATTGTAGCTGCAAACAATATTCTGAAAGACAATCATGTACCACACGCAGGATATGGCAGCTAAAATATAAAGTCTTTTGTGAACCTGAAATTTGATGAGGGTACTGGTGTATGAGATGGTGTTTATTTCTACACATGTGATTTAATGCCACTGGGATTTCTGTGGATGGGGTTCCATGATGCCATACATGAAGGTGACGGTGACAGAGCTATGACATAATTGGAAATTTCTTTTGATTATATTTAGGATCCTTGGACGAAGTAACTATAGTATTGAGGCTGTAAACATTCAGTGATTGTACCAGTATCACCTATCTGAGCAGCAGTCAGTACAGCTAGTATGGTCAGCATTTATCACTACTCATGGAAGACAAGGCAAGAACATTTCTTGTGATTTGCTCCTCTAACATTTTAACAGAAGATTGAAAGTGATATTAAGAAATTTTGGGTCAAATATAAAAGGGAGCACTTTAATAAATGCAGTAAAGTCTATAGAAATCGTGCATAACATCTGCCAGCTTCTTGAGGAAGACACTACTAATTGTAGACAAGCTAAGAAGTATGGTCCTCTCAGGCATTACAAAAGCTAATAAAAGAATTGGCTTCACTGAACATTTTAAGAAACACAATGGAAGAAATCATGAAAGTATTGAAATAAAGAAATATATTTATTTACAAAGTTTGACTAAAAGAAATTTTTTGATTGGGTCATAAATCACATACATTAACACATTCTACTCATATCACTTATAGTTCACATGTACAAGTCAACTTGCATAATCACAGCACATTTTATTTATGTTCAATTATAACTTCCTTGTAACACAAAAAGTTTTGAAACAATATTTTCTTCTGCAAATTGTTGCATTCTGTCCGCACGATAATTCCTTCCCAGTTATACATTTACCTGCTTGTAAAATTAATACAGCTTCAGATAATTATCCACCTTGACCTGATCACCCACTTTCTTGAACATATTCTTCAATTAAATTGGGTATTCCATAATGAATCTGAACAATCGACACCTATTAAAAATGTAACTGTTGCTATAACAATTCTTAATTTTCTTCCTGCAGTTTAAATGAAGACATCACTATTCATTCATTTCTGCTAAAGAAGCTCTCGTGTACGTATCATATTAATCTGAACACATGAAGAAAAATGTTCAGTCAGCTAAAATGTCGTGGATATTTGATCAAATATCCACGACATTTTAGCTGACTGAACATTTTTCTGAAAAGCTACAGGTGATTGTGTCTGGGCCTCTTTGGGCTTGCATGGGAAAGATAGTGTGAGGACGATTGAAAACTCTGCTTAATATAATTAAAATGAATGAATCAAATTTGAGGCAACTTTTTTTTAAGTTTGTGTTTTATTTTAGTACTGCTAGTTAGTTTTAATTATCAGAAAACTATTGTTGTTGCAGTAAATATAATAAGAAACAGGTAATTCTCTGCTATGATCTAGTAATACTAGTTTAGGATAAACGATTACCATTTTAAGTGCAAGAAAATTTTATGTACATTGAATGGTTGTTCAGTAAATGTCCACAATTGGCATTTTGATACAACACCAATATAACTAACAAATGATTTCAAGTCAAGGTGATAGAAAATTTTACATGCCTTTGAAGGTAACCTACAGAATAAGCATGTAAGATAATAGATCCACCATTGTCTAAACAGGACAGTACAATATTAAGCATGAAAAATGAAATAATGAAGAAAGATATGCACATAGTCGTCTCTAATAATGTCATTCTTCATGACAACCTAAACAAACAGAAAGATTGAGAGAAGATGAAGAAGATCAAAAAATAAATTCCTAAATTTTTGTGTTATCAAATCTAATAATACACTGTGAAGTCCAGCCCTGAGAGGATGGGAACTTAGTAACAGATTGAACTTAGTGTGTTCACATGAGCTTGTGTTTACTGTTCAGTTTCTAATGTCATGTGAGTAGCTTAGTGGTGAAGTGGATTCCATTGTTGCTGTCTGGCTATGTTGTGCATTTCAGAATTACGGTATGAGTAGTTTGGTTTTATATATACTGGTTAGCTCATACACAGTCAGTTCTACAATTATTCCACTTTTCATCAAGTCTCTAATTCTATGAACTTTACTAACCCTATCACAAGTTTGAGTTATGGGTAGAGTTTTGGACTTTTTGCAGAACAATGTGGACCATAAGATTCTGGTGGCAGCAACTACTATTCTTAGTGAGGAAGCTGCTATGGACACAGTATGAGACTTTCATGTCACCCCACATACACAAAAAACTAAAATTTTCAAAAGAAAACAAACACAAACAGGTACTTGCACTTTCACTCTAACCATCATCCTAAATTTTTAATGGAACCTTGAAATATCTGAAGGATGGGGCAATATGATGTTTGTGATGTGGAGTTTTATTGATCAAGAATTAGCTCACTATCTGACACTAGTCAACAAAAATGATATATCCAACCATAATAATAGAATAGTGTTATATAAAAAAGATAAAAAGAATAGTAGCATCAGAGATGAAGATGAGAACAAGAACAAAATAAAGGATAGCTCCATACATCAAAGAAATGAGTGGAATAAACAGAAAGATTAGGAATTTTTTTTAACATAAACGTATTTTCAAATATAATAATAGTATTAAAAATATCTAATGAAAGTCAAAATGAAATAATATATTATGGAGAAGAGGAGTAGTGTACAAGATTTCCAGTAGTAATTGTGATTGGTGTTATGTTGGAGAGACTTAAATTTTTATGTTAGAATAAAATAACTCAAATACGTACATGCTTTTCATAACAGAAACATCAATATTATTTTGTTCATTCAATGGAACAAAAACAATTACCCAGCTGGGACAAAATCGAAATATGAAAATGGGAACAGGATCTAATGAAAAAAATAATTTTACAATACATTTCTATAGTCCAATCATTTGTTATTTACTCTTGTGTCCACCTCAACCTTTTCCCCTACATTTCCCAAATGTCCTGAGCTAAAACTTTATAATCACCAAGTCAATGCATTTTATTTTAATTATTTTCTCAGTTTTAAAAGTCACTGATGAAGGCTCGGGATCTGAAACATATTAACTATAAATAATGTATAAAACACTTATAAAACTTTCTCTAAATTTAGTGCCTGGGAAGCCATTGTTTTATTAATTGCTAAGGGATTGAACCACTTTTAATAAAGAACCAAGATATGCAATATTTGCTAACCTGAATTGAATTTATTAATCTTTATTTTTTTACTATTTTTTGTTTGTTATGTATTAGGCTTACAACTAAGATAAAATCGGTAAAAACAATAATATTCTAGCCTTCCAACTAACTCAATCTATTTAAAAAAATATGTTAAAATTATGTAGCTATATGTGGTGGATCCACCCACTACACACACACAGTGCAGGACACTGTTATAACGATTGACTTTAATCATCCATATCCATCACCCACTGTAGCTAAGGTATGTTGTTTATGTGTCACCCTTTTTATCAATTATTATTTGTGCTGACTCATGCCTCACACACACACACACACACATCTTGCCTCATGGTTTTCATGCTCATGCTCAGTGGTTTAATATACTGTAGCCACTGACCATGAGCTTCTCAGTTGTACAATTTGGTGCTTTATCTCATAATCCTTTGACAGACTTTAACTTCTGTGACTTGGGTTGTGGGAAGCCCTTACAAGCTTGGTCCTGTACAATTCTGGTGGCAGTCTACTGTGTCTCCCCCAGTTGCCACACCACACTATATATTAGCTCAAACTTGTACTCACAATCAAGCTTTTCAACAATGGATAATTTTCCTTTTCAAACAAATCAATAATTGAAGTATTGTAAAGTATAAGTGAATTGAATTGCTACGCCTAATATTTTTCATATTCATTTAAAGTAAGAAATTTCAACGTCATTCCATTAATCACCCTCTCCTGCTGTTGTCAGAAATACAGTAGCTATTACTATCTGAGTCAAATGATGGGATATATAACATTTCAAATGATTCGTTTTGGTCCACTCACATTGATTCAACTTAACATAATACATAATAATATGTATATATATATATATATAAATTAAAATTTGAGCTCTGGTTGTTTTAATAAGCTATATTCAAGCTTTTTTAGCTATATTATGACTAGTGTTGTTTGTGTTGCCGGTAAACTTATAGTGCATGTGGTGTTAAGGCGAATGGCATTAATTTTAATGTCCCAAGCAACTATAACAATTGAATTATAGCTAGTGTCCACAATAAGGCATGTCAGATCTATTGAAGAATACAGGGTGTGAATATGCTTTTATGTAGAAATTAATATCATGTACATGTATTTCTATATAAAGGAGCACTGTAAATTTAGTTACTCCACTGCCATGTGACCTTTTATGAGTTCCTTGTTTGGAATCAGTTAAGTATAGGAAATTGTTAATGAAATTACTGGAATAAAGCATTATAACTTTGATACTGGATAATATTACATAAAAAAAGGAGCATTTGGAGAACTTAGTTTAGGTGTGATATAGGAGACGCTGCCTGAACACCCCAGCCTCATATTACCTCGATAGTTATTCATTATAAGAAGATATTATTTTTAAATGAAAAAAACATAAGGATATAAGCTATCAATTATAATAATTGATAGCTTATATCCTTACGTTATTTGCTAATTGGGTATATAATGTATTGATGTGTAAGTTATAAGGGTGGTTCAAAGTGGGGTGTTCAGACAGCGCCTCCTGGTAAACACCTCGTGAGGTGTTATTTAAACACCCGTTATAACAGAGCATATGCTTTATCATACTCAGAAAGCAAATACATATAACACATACAGCAAAGTTATATACTTACCTTTTGTTGGCACAACTTGTGCCTGAAAACTAATTACTTTGATCTCTTGATCGATCAGTAGGGCTTGTAAAAATGAGTCCTTGGAAGTAGGTATGTAGTAGGGAATGTGCAGCCTGAGTCTGAATTTTATCCTGACCGATAACCACAATACAACCAATGGTATACTGCCACCAGTTTCCAAGTTACTTGAAGCTGGCACAACTCAAGTTCAAATAATCCAAAGAATTTTCTTTAAAAAATATTGCTAAGAGTTAAACAAAGTACACACACACAAGTATGCATCACAAGGAACTAAAAAAAGATACACAACATTGACTGAGCTAAATACAATAATAAAAGAAACAGGATTGCACAGGGGAAAATTAAAGCGTGAAGAACAAACATTGAGAAACAACATTAATATGAATAGAATTAGCAAAACATGATTACTTCACTACACTAACAACTTAACAACTCAACTTAAATTACACAAAAATGCACTAATGAAATGAAAATGTCTTCAACTGTTATCAACTGAATGTGTCCTTGAAAGTTCAAGTGATGAAATGAAAAGGTCCTTGAGGATTTGTTGCCAAGTATAAGCCTCTTGTGTTCACAAATTTACTGCATATAAATTTCAAAAATTTCATAATAATAATTATTTCCTGTTTATTGTTCTAAAAAATAAATAGTAACCATGGAAACCACATTTTAAATAACAATAGCTAACTTGTACAAAACAAATCCATAAATACAAAGAGATTAATTTCATTGTAGTATTGAACAGTTTTTTAAGTGCAACTGTTACTATAAATTTAAACTGTGAGAAATTTAAAATTATTATATATAATGGGTATTGTATTATTAGCTACTCAGTTACACCCATAAGGTGTACATTGTAACAAACTTTTGCAATAATTTTATAATATAATTATTTACTTTATTTTTATTTTGAATACAAACGACAACCATGGAAATGAACATGAAAATTAAAATAGATCACTTGTACAAAAAAATCCATAAAAACAAGGATAATAATTAGTGAATAGTAGAAGTAAACAGTTTCTTAAGGTTGCTATTCCCACCATGTCCTCCCATAACAAGGACCTTGCCTGATGCCATGATACAGGTAAAGTAACACACTGCATGTGGTAGTTGTCCAGCCTGGACCCATTTATTAGTCTCAGGGACATAGCGCTGGATGGTGGACACTGGCTTCAAATTCTTCATGTCCTCACCACCGACTGCCATTAGAGATCCTCCAATGTTGAGTGGACAAGAATCTTTACAGTTGAGTGAAGGTAGTTTGTTCCATTTGTTGGAACTGTCTGATGAGGACTGTGAAACAAGAGCCTCCAGAGATACACTATACACATTAGCACTCTCACGCCATAGTGTCTCACACACTCCCCCCATGAGGTACCAGGTATCTCCAATTGTAGTAGACTGCATGCTGCTCCATGGTGTTGGTGTAGATGGACCAGTGGACCACTGCATGTTGGATACATCAAGTACCTCAACAATTTGTAAATAACCTTCATGGTATCCACCAGCCACCACCAGCCAAAGTTTATATGAAGTAACTGAAGGCCACCAGCGAGGTGTAGACATAGGAGGGAAGGGGTGTGTCCACTGGTTGCTATCGGGTTGCCACTCTCCTAGCTCACAGCTGTCAGAGTCACCACTATATCTTCCTCCCACCACAACTAGTTTGTTGTTGATGGTAGTCATAGCAAACATCCTGGTACTGTATGGAGGTAGAGTGTGCCACTGGCAGGACTGCATGTTGTAGGCCATCATTATGTAGGCATCCTGACGTCTGTCAGTCCCTCCTCCTCCAACATACACCGTATCATTTATCTCTACTGATTGGATGTATCCATTCATAGCCACTGGCATGTCAGGGCCACGCCTCCAGTCTAGTTCTAGTGGGAATGTCTAAAATAATGAACAAATACATATACTGTAGTAAATTTATAATATATCATTACTCGTTTTAATATTATATATAAAAGATTTGAAGTTAATTTCACACTGTGTTCATCAAATAATAAAAATCATTGTGTTGCCATGGTTACTGTTTACATGTTATTGACAATTTTGATATGATTTGCATAATAATAATGCATACACAAATGATATGTTATGTTTATTCCATAGCTATTTACCTGGGATAAACAAACGAATAATACATTATTCATCTTCACTTTATTAATACAATAAACATTCAATGAGAGTTGGAACAATTAAAAGCCTACATTAGCGTAGAGTGTAAAGTATTCTGCAAAATATAAATATAGCAGTGAGTAGGCACTGCCAGATTATGCTAGCATTTCTGGAATAATAGACATGAAATAGCATAGCGGAATACTTCTAGAATAATAAGGTATTGAGGAGAATAATAAAGGGAAAATGAGAATAATCAGTTCATTTAATCATTAATTATAAAAGAAAATCAATAGTGCTTTTCTTTTTCTTTTTTTCTTTTGCAACAAAAGACTTAAAAATGTGTAGAAATTGGTTATAAGGTAGATATTCATTACTTGATTAAAGCAGCTGGGTTAATTGGCAACTCTTATTGTATTTCCAAAATGAAAAAAAGAAATTTTGAAATACTGGGAGAGCTGCCAGTCAGTCAGAGTCAGCAAGTTATATTGAAAATTATGCTAAATGGATTCTCTTCTTGAGCAACTCAACAATCATACGGCATTAGAATTGACAAAAAATGTATTACTCTTACCAGCCGACCTACGAATGTGAAGGAAAGAGAATGTGGATCCACTGCCGAGCATATTAAAATTCTTTAAAACTGTAATCCTCATTTCCCCCCAATGTTTGGTAAGGTTTCTCACAATTGAACTTTTTCAGCTGCATGTTTTTTTTTTCCATTTCATTGAACATTTTTACGGGATGTTCAAGGTTTTCACTGAAAGATTAGCTAGCTATATACAATCAATAGGAGATTAATAGTTGTACTCACTCATTTCATAATGTAGCAACTCTATACAGCTAGCTATACTGCAGTCATCACAATTTCACTTATTTCTATTTAGAATAACAAGAAATTTTGAAATACTGGGACAGCTGTCAGTCAGGCTCAGAGTCAGCAAGTAATATTGAAAATTATGCAAAATGGATATTCAACTTGAGCAACTCAACTATTCTCATCACAGCAGTATATTTTATTGCTTTGCCTTTTTTATTGTTTCTTAAAATAGCTGTGCTACATGTATTTTTATTATTATTATTTAAAAAAAAGAAAGAAAATAATTTGAAAATTTCTACAATAATATACCAGTCATTCAGAATAATAACTCAATTTTTTATAACAAAAAAAAGAATAATTATAAATGTATTTCGAGCATAATCCGGCAGACCCTAGTTTTGAGTCAGAGTGTGATATGGCAAAATGTTTCATGAGCAGATTAATATATTTAGCTAAACAAAATAAACTAGAAAAATGGTAAACTAAAGGGCCATTTAATTTTGAGTTTGCCCAGGAAAAGGGACCTTATGGTATAAACCAAAAAAATGAGTTTTTTATGCTAATAAAAAGCTACAATTTATCTCATCTTAGTGCTAAATTACTGTAGGATAAAACCTTCGATGTGCAGAGAAACTGGCAGTTGAACTGGGCTTTAAATCGTGCAGAAGCTTTTTAATGGGGACTAATGAAGCTTTGCATGGAGTTCTTATTAGCTTTCATAGTGTCTCACAGCCAGTCTTGTCGGAATCCTTGGGTATGCTGCTCGATGTTGTGGTAAACTTTCAGCCAGAGGTAAGCTGTAGAGTGCATGCAATAGTCTCAAAGCTATGCCATTTTTGCTCCGTCCATTCCCTGTTTATTGTTTTTCGAGAACAAGAGAAAAAAAAAAGTAGCTTGTCTTTGCATGGCATGCTTGGGGTCTTTATAAAGTTGTTTTGACATTTGAAACTTGGCATAGACGTGGAGTAAGGATGACTTAGAAGACTAATTCTGCAAAAAAACAGAAAATGGAGAAAGAAGAATTTTTTCGATGACTTACTTCTGGAAACTATATCTCATTTTCAATTTTTGCACCGTAAGGTCCATTGTCTCAGACCCACTACATATATATATATAGCTGGAAGAGTAGCCAAAAATCTTGACAATCCTAGTGTGTCTCCTTTTAGTCTTTAAACTCAATTCCCAGACTATCATGACATAACCAATCCATCTTACACTTTATCATCATTAAAACATATTAGACGTAGAGTTGTCAGTACTCTTGATAAAATATAAGGAGACACCGATTATATGAATGCAAAATACTTACCAATGATTTCTTGCCAATAGACACTGTGGTGATATGCTCCAGTTCCTTTGTTAGTTGCTCCACTTCAGATTGGAGTTGTTTCTCTCTTTGACGGCGAAATTCTAGATAAAGCTTTTCTTCGTTGTGATGAGATTCTAACTGAATTCTTTCAGCTGCTATCTGGTTCTTCAGTTTATTGTTCTCAATCTTCAGTTGATTGATCTCAGTCTTCAGTTGATTGTTCTCAGTCTTCTGTTGATTGCTTTCTGCCTGCACTTGCATGACACTTGTCTCCAATTGATGTTTCTCTTCAATAAGTTGTGTATTTGCAGATTCAAGCATCTTTTTGTCATTTTCTAGCTTTGTATTTTCTTCAGTCAATTCTTTATTTTCTGTTTCTAATCTATTCTCAGAAATCTAATAATATAATACATCAAATGAAACACAACATTTAAAACAAACAATATTATATAGTACAAGTACCCTACCACATAGTGGCGCTTGACTTATTGCAAAGTAAGAATGCAGTAGCACAAGTTATCTTACTCAGTTATCATTCTCTACCATTGGTTAAGGTTACATAAGTTTCCCTCTCCTACTCTTTTTTCTGAACTATCTGAGCTATTCTTCCACTCACCTCTCTTAACTTCAGCTCTTTTTCTTGAGTCATGGAGCCCCCTTTTACTTTGTCTATCTCTCCTGCTTCTGAATTTCTTTCCTGAGAAACGTTTGTCTTTTATTTCGTACCTTAGCCTTTCTTTTGAAAACAAACCCTCAATTCCACCTGCTTTTTAGTTATAATTAATCGCTCGCTTTTATTTTAAACCTACACCCCTTACCTCGCCGATTCCATCCGCTTTTCAGTTACGATTAATCACCTTTTACCTTCTCTTCCGTACTTTCACCTTCCTTTTTGAAACCTACGCCGCCTTCCATCGTAAATTGCACCCGCTTTTTAGAGAAGTATCCAGCACGTTCTACTGATTGTGGCAATACTTTACCTACCACAAATAAACGATGCTTTACCGAACCATACAAAGCTCATAAATTATTCATGAATACACACACCATCGTCGTCGTTATTGACACACAAGCGTATTATTATATAGATGGCAAAAAAATTGACATAGCAAACAATATTGAACTGGTCACTCACAAAGAAAATGAAAAAAACAAAGAGAATGTAAAAAAATATTTTTTTTGAGCAATAGCTTTGTAGAGTTGAAAAACTACTGTTTAAAATTGAAATAAGTTTAGTATACCTACTCATAAAAATTAGTGAAAAATTTTAAGGGAGAATGGTATTTATCTCCATGATCACAACGACAGAGATAATGTTAAGAAGTTGCTGGCAGAAACTAAGACCTCGACTTCAATCATTAATTGATTATTTACGTACAATCAGAAAATTGTCTCACCACATATTGAAGTAAAGCTTTCATATACAGCTAAGCTTGGTTGCTTGATATGCGTGCTCAAGTATGTACTCATCTCATAGTTACCTCGAGTTCTTGTAATCTATTATTCTTTTCTTTAGTTTCCTTCATGTGTAACACATTGACTATGTTGATGGACCTCCCCAGACTCCCTCCATGTATGTTCTCCATTGCATCCTGTACTGGTGTTAGTGTCTCCAGTAGTTGCTCAGCAGTAGGTCTTGTTTGAGGAGTATTGTGCAGGCAATTAGTCACCATCTCTACCAGAATAGGATGAGACTTCAATAACTGATCCTCCAACTTCTTCATGTACACCTCACGACGCTTTACTTCAGTGCGACCAATAACTCGACCAGGATTGTGTAGATCTGAACGTGTAGCCAATAGCAGCTCTCCTGGAAACATCTAACCAATTATTATTGAAATTAATCAATTGATTTGTGCGTAATTGTCAATTAAAATTATCACAATCTGTTCAATACCAATATTGTTATTATGCTTATGATAATGGTACAATTGTTCCAGCGTAACTCTGAGCACAAAGCTTAGGGTAGAGAGGAAAACAACACAAAGGAGTTGCTCAGAGAAGTGAGCAGTTATTAGGGTTGCATGGGCACTTAGTTTTCAATGTGCATACATTCAATTAATTTACTGTATACAATATTGAGTTAGGAAAAAAACTAGGCAATGATGAAGACAGTTACATAAACAGAATTCATGAAACAAATAACATTTAGAAAGAGTTTAACAAAGTCAAGAGAAAAATAGTAAAAAAAAAAACTTGTGTGGTTACAAATATATATAGTGTCAACACTGCATTTGGTATGCTGTGTCTGGCTAGGCACAGACTACAACATCTGATAAAATACCTATCTAATCAATATGCACATGCTAGTATTACATTAACTAAATTGAACAGTGAAGTCCTTACTTGATATAACATAATACCACAGAAATCTTTAATTGAACATTGAATAGCTTTGCACTAATAGTGTATGTTGCCTACTCAAGTTTGTTTAACCTGTGTGAGTATGTAGAGGGCAAGATGTCCGAATGAGAACACATCTAGAGATGGGCCATATCTATGGCTCTTGCTGAGAGCCTCTGGTGGCATGTACACAGTGGTTCCCGGATTCTTTGAGAGTGTTTGGGCTAGTTGAGCTGGTTTTAAAGTTACCATGCGAGAGTTTCCCATGTCAGTGATCTTAGCTGTCAGAGATGATGTGAGGAGGATGTTCCTTGCAGTCAGATCTCTGTGGACTATTGGAGGTCCTCTACTATGCAAGTAAACTAAACCGCTGCCTGTGTCTGTAAGAATGGAAATCTTTACTGGAAGTGGAATATTAGGGGCACACTCCAGGAGGTCATCCACACTCATTTCTAGTCTCTCCATCACAAGTAGAGGTAGCTCTGATCCCCCAAGGAAACACAGACCGAGGAACTGTGTTATGTTAGGATGTCGGAGACCTGCCATGAGTTGACATTCTCGTTGATATCTGTCTACAGTCTCTCCAACTCCTTCATTCCCAGGATCCAGTAATAGTTGGTGCATACGCTTGGCAGCACACAAAACCTTACTGTATTTTACCTGAAATAGCAATGTGAAACAATTTGAACAAGATTTTACAAGTTCAGTATGATTGTTCAATGGAGTGCAAGAACTCATTTATTGTAACATGGTTTCTTCAACACACAGATAGTTAATTTTATAGGCTAAAAATTATATATATAGGAAAAAAAAGATTACATCTTGGAATAGTGTTTCTAAGATTAGAACTCCCCACTTACTTCTAATACTGAGCCATATGAACCTGTTCCAAGTGTCTTTCCGGTAGGTACCACCTGGTCTAAGAAATACTGTTGCAGCTTGGAATCTTTTTTAAAGGTTCGAGACCAACCTGGTCTTTTAGCCATGGTTTAGCCTCCAAGAAAATTGCCAGATACACCTTAAACGAAGGCAAAAAAAAAAGGGCTAGGTCCGTGACCACATAATATAGTCAGGTTGCGTAGCCAAACCCACCTTTGTTCCACCCTTTTCCCGCTAAGTGTGGCGAAGGGTTACGATGAAAATACACCGACCTGTAGTCCGCGTCAGACATTAACGACCAGCAGATGGAAAGGTCGGCGGCTGAGCTTCTTCATTTGTTGTCGCTGGATGGGCGGCTTAAAAGCAGAATCTATGTAATACCAGGAAATATTTGGATGGATTAGTTCTGGCGTTTACCAATAGCTACTTTAAAATACTTTAGCGTTATAGAAAAAGCCTTCCCAGAAAAAGGGAACTATGTTTGAGGAAGTATTTTTTGCTAAAAGCATCAGAGGTTCAGGATAACAGCCTGTGCAGTTTAGCTAAGACCTTTTGCATGTGCCAAATTTGATTACTTTAAGTGGTGTGTAGTACACTATCTACCGATCTATTGACTTACGAGTGACCATGACCTCTCAATTTTTTACAGTTGGTGTGTGGTCTTTGGTGCTGCATAGGTGAACGCGTTTGATTAGGGGCTGAGAGAGATTGCTCTTTGGTGGGACATAGAGGTGGTTGCTTCTTGGAAGTTCTAAATGCACTATACTTAAATGCAATCAGGGGTGGCATGATTTGGTCACTCCAGACAGAGAGGTCAGTCCCTTCTACGAGGTAGTTAAAAGAAGTTTTACTTACATAATAACTGTTGCTCTGAACAAACAGAAACTGCTGGGTGTTGCCATTTTTATAAGGTGACAGTGGTGACAAGTTTGCATTTTATGGTTTGATATGGAGACAGAGTAACTGAGGACTTCAATGCTGTCCACTGACCAGCATAAAGATTCCTGTTCAAAACTAGTTTGAGTCTTCATACTGTTAAATTTTTATGTCCTCATTCTATACCATATCTTCTGTGGTTGTTATTGTTTCAGAGCACCAGTAATTTTTTAACAGATAGCTTGGGAGCCGTGACTCACCATATTCTATGAGACATAGGTAACAAACCTGTAAAAATTAACAAGTTAACTGTCTAACACTTCTATGAAGTTCTAAGTCTAGCAACTGCTATTGAATAGACCTTGTTGCTTTTACTTTGTTTATTTTCTCTGTTATTATTGTTGATTGTAAAAAATTGCAAGTTTTCGGATTACTTGTAGGATCATAGAATAGAACAACTTCTGTTATCAGAAGTTTTAATTCGTTACTGCTGGGAGACCTGAATGTTCCTGATGTTGCCATAATCTCTTGCTCTATTTCTTGTTGAGGATTTGATTCAGCTACAACACAGTATTGGTTACTAATATAATATTTATTAAACTTCGGTATTCTTATATTGTTCAAACATCTTGCTACGGGCTCACCCACTTCTGCTGGTATTATTGAAACTATTTAAGGAGCAATCTGTAGAGAAAACATAAAAATCCTATCATATTCAATAGAAACTGTGGCTATGTTATATAGATAATATATTTCTATTGTGGGATGACAAACTTTCCAACATGAAGAACTCATGCATAATTGTGTTGTAGTTGTGTAGCTTAAAGGGTACAAGTACGACTTGAAACTGCAGCGCTAAACTGCAGATCGAGGAGTTATGCTATGCATTTATTTGTCGTTTTCTGTTCAATGTACGCTTATAGACAGGTCGGGATTTTCAAAATTAATAACACTAGAGGCATTTCTGGGGAAAAGTAGGCAAACAAAATTTTCTAGACCTATTTGATCTGCTGAATCCAAATATGCTGTCTGCCAAGCTTGTAAATTATTAGTAAAAAAGATACTGAGGTAAACCATCCAGTTACTACAATGACTTTGAAGTTTTATGAATATTTAACTGCCAAAAATAAAATGAGCTAGATCTTCTTTATTTAAAAAAAATGCATTGAAATTGCTCCAGTTAGATGATAATGGCACATGTACATTCTCAATTACCCTTCTAATGGGGTCTAAGCAGTGTTCTCTCTAGGATTTTCAATCCAAGTGATGCAAAAACCCGCATATGTTGTTGCATGCACCTTATGGGGTTATGCATGGACATAAATATGTAGCGGCACACGAGTTAGTGTAAAGGAAGAGATATAGCTACAACAACAACAATAAATCAAGTGGTACATAATGCTAAGTATACAAGTATCCAAGTGGTGCATCATGACAACCAAGTGGTGCTGCACCACTAAAAAAAATTCCTAGAGGAAACGCTGGGTCTACCTTAAGAGCTCCTTGTTCTAATAACACTTTTGATAGAAATTTCATAATATTAACCAAACACAACATCAACTAGAGCAAATGCAGCTCCTACATTTAGCAGCAGCTTGAGCAAAAGAATCAGCAAATAAATACCCAAAGGCCTGTTGGCTTACCAATCAGGGGTAATGGAAGTAATGTGGGGGTGACATGCTAATTTGCTCTCATAAAAACCTTTTCATGGAGAAAAATAAAGTTTGGCACTGACTGAGCTGAATAAAAGTTTATAATCAGATGCCCTAAAAGCGTAAAATTGATTTAATTCAATTAAATTGTTCCACATAATATCTGTTCTATTCCATGGATCCTTAGAAATGAATCTGTTCATTGTTGTCTGCTTTGTCTCTGTGAATGTGTATCAACATGGATGCAGAAAATTCATCAGGACCATCAATTCTTTCTTCTTAACTCAAGAAGCTGAAGACAACTGATTTGCCAGCTGTAATTACCAACTGACTTCTGTAGTTGGTATGGTGATTGTGATAGTATTGTCCTGCAAATTATATTTAATTACAGTTACATTACATTTACATATGCTTTGTGCTCCCCAAGCAATAAATTTGATCAGAGACCCCCTTCTCCGCCCTCCACTTTCCTCGCACCATTTTTTTTTACTTAGCACAATTATTTTTATATGACTGCATACAATGATGGCCAGGTAAAGTGAAAGTTTATTGATGAACAAGTTGTGAATATACTATAATGAGACCTGGACTATCGCGAGCTAAACGTATAATTTGTTCACATAAACACTTCAGAACCAAAACAGCATGAGACACTTTACCATTAGTCGATGTCAGACACATAAGCACACCATTCACAATGATACATTTACGCACAATTGACTTTGCCCAATCCCACACAGGCTCTAGAGAGACTCATTACTCTGTTGCAGCTGAATATAACCTTCTCGTGTGATATCATCATATTGTTGATTTGGTATTGCAACTAATAATTGTCTGGCAACTTAAAATACTCAGAGTAGCAACAGATTCCTCATTACTACCATTCACAGACGCTAAATTCATACTCAATTCATCTACATCTACATTCTAATACAGCACATCACATTGGTCATCCACAGTAACAGAATCATCATAAGAGTCACTGTCATCTTGCTTAGTATTAGCATGAGTATTAGCAAATAGCTATTGTAAGAGGTGAATATTATACCACACTTAACAACTAGGTGAATACCTCACCAAGATTACTGCCTAGTAACACAGTAGAGGGAGGAAACTTGGGATGAACTGAAAACTTGGGATGAACTGAAAACTAACAATTTCCTGTCACACCTGCTGCAGTGAGACAAAGACAATATGATGGTACATGACAAGAAATATCATCTATTTCTTTCACTGATCAATAAGATAAAATTCAATCAGAGTCTTTAACAAAGTCAGAAGATATCAATGACACTTTAGCACCACGATCTAGTTAACCCTCAGCGCACAAGCGTGAGAGCGTAATAGTAGTTGTCCTGTCTGTCTGTCTGTTGTCTGTCTGTCTGTCTGTTGTCAGTCTGTCACTCTGTCTGTCTATCTGTCATGCTCACATTTTGGATATTACTGATAACCATTAATTTAGGTATGAACTTACTCACCTTTGGTTGTGCTACTTTTTTTCAATTTTGGGCTAATTGTTTAAAAAAATGAGAAGCTTTCACTACTGAGTAAGTACCAGCTACCGTGAGCTGCTCTGGTAAGCAGTTAAGCGGCTAGCTATGGTAAATTCCTGTGGTATGTCATGAGGGTCAGCAGGAGAGTTATCCAAACTAGGGCTGGTCCCATAGGTCGATATGAGAGGTAGTAGACCCTCACATATCATATCTGAGCCTCACATAACTGGTTCCCCCGCTTTATCCGGCCTTTTCTATTAAACTAAAACTCAAAAACAGCAATACCCCTAGGGTGGTTAGTATGCACAGTTCATATACCTAAAGGCAAAAAATAGTGCACACTTACCAAGTTAGTACACCTAGTAACAATATAGCAACGGGATCTAATTTACGGTTAGTTACCTTAGAAGGCAATGGGGTTGATTGAGATTAGACATAATTTAAGAACTAGATGACTTAGAATCAGGAGATTGCTTATCAGACTGAGAATGATGTTCAGAACACTTGTCAGCATAATGTCCCATAGCTTTCTACACTAGTGGCAGGTAACAGTTGATTAGTTGATAGTTGATAAATCAGGATGTCTGTGTCTTTCAGTTGGTTTAGGCCAATTAGAACTCTTATCATTTCCATCGGAATTGTTGTGTGGTTGATCATAAGCAGAATATTTACGGCTGTAACTATAGTCTTGATTGGATGGGAATGTATTATCAGAATTTTCTAGCTTTGCATTATATTATGTAGCACAGGTAGTGAGCAAGTCTTGAGCATTTTTTATGTCTGACCTAAAACAAATCACATCCATCTCTAAACAGAGATTCCAAAACATCAGCATTAGCAATAGCAGTAACAAAATCTTTGTAAATAGATAATGGGTAAGAATTGAGAATTGGTAAGGCTTTATTATTTGTGGGTCTGCAAATACTACCAAGAGAGAAAGAGAGAGCATTGAGTCCCAGTATAGACTTGGTAAACAATAAACAATAGTGCTTGTTTGTTAATGTGTAAGCTCTGTTGCTAGGCACAGAGTGAAGGCAATATTAAACTGTTATCACTGGGTTGTGGGAAGCATGCCCTGGAGTGTGAAAATACAAGGAGTAACCATCTCTCTAAGCCCCACCAGAGTCTCAGTGAGCAGCACCCATCAAACAAACTTAGAGAGTTAAAGCATAAACAGAGTTCCATGAATGGTATGATGGAGCTACAAACAGTAACAACCAAAGTAAGACCCAATGAGACCTAAACAACAACAGCAAAGAAATACACAATGTGTGGCAGTTTTTACTTTTTATATGTTGTAATCAATACACTGTGTGGGCTGGTTTGGGAAACGATCGAAACACCATTCCAATAGCTCGCACCTGGAGACAGCAAAGGTATGCTGCTACCAGAATCTCAGCTCTTAAACTATCCCAGGCTAACCAAGTATCCACCCGCAGGTTGGATAATGAGGATAGATTAAATTACTTTAATTAAGAGACTGCACACACAACGAACTGAATGATACAATTGACTGAAGCACATGGCATACACACTAATTTGTTCAGTACACACAAAAGACAATGACAATGACACAACTCATGCACACATAATGACGTCTCTCTCTTCTTTATCTTCCTCTCCTTCATCTCTTTCTCCATTTCATGTGGGCTGGCCCACACACTGCAGTTGTGTTTTCCATTTCTGTAAGCAGTCTGATTAATTTGTAAAGTATAATACACAAAAATAATAAAGTAAACCAAACAACTAGTGTTGTCCAGGCCTCCTAGCCTGGCCAAGAAAGAGAGTGAGAAATAACATTTACATTTTAAATGTGTATGTTACTACACCACACCCACTGATATTTTATCATTGTTGTATGCATATAAACTCATCTTGTATCTTGTACCTCTCAGGTTCAATATTCTATTAATTATTACTTACTTGTAAATTTTATAGATAGTTTTCCTTAGCTTATACTACAGCTGAGTTTAGACAAGACTGGGTTTATGGACTTGGTGGACAATTATCACATTCCTATAATTAGCCCTGCATGGGATAAGCTCTTTGAGAGCTGGCAGTTGGGCCTCTTCTGAGTTCCACCACTTACCCTCTGTGTGAGCACCTGTGACCTGAAGGCAGGTTGGGATATACGCCCCCACACTAACGACTCCTGACATGACAGGGAACCACACAAGTGTATTCAAAGTAACTTGTAGTAAAAACTGAATATAGTGAGGTTAATAAAGGTCACCTTGTAATGAATATACATGTATGTATGTGTGTTAGATTAATGATGATATAATGATTGTATTCAATGTAACTCATAGTAAACTCACAGTAAAAACTATATCCCAACAACTGTTACTATAAATTAAAACATGGAGACATTTAAAAACATATACATGTATATCTATAGTGAGTATTATATTATAAGCTACTCAGTTACACCCACTGCATTCATTGTAACTAACTTTCTGCAATAATTCAATAACAATTATTTATTTTATATTAATTTGAAAACATATAAACAGTAACCATGGAAACCATTATTAAAATTATAATAGCTAACTTGTACAAAAAATTCCATAAAAACAAAGATATTAATTAGTGAATAGTAGAAGTAAACAGTTTCTTAAGTATGCTATTCCCATCATGTCCTCCCATAACATGGACCTTGTCTGATGTCATGATACAGGTACAGTTACGTACTGCATGTGGTAGTTGTCCAGCCTGGACCCAGGTATTAGTCTCAGGGACATAGCGCTGGATGGTGGACACTGGCTTCTTACTCTTCATGTCCTCACCACCGACTGCCAGTAGAGATCCTCCAATATTGAGTGGACAGGAATCTGTACAGTTGAGTGAAGGTAGTTTGTTCCATATGTTGGAACTGTCTGATGAGGAGTGTGAAACAAGAGCCTCCAGAGATACACTATAGACAACAGGACTATACTGCAGCAGTTTCTCACACTCTCCCCCCATGAGGTACCAGGTGTCTCCTATTGTAGCAGACTTCATCATGTACCATGGTGTTGGTGTAGATGGTCCAGTGGACCACTGCATGTTGGATACATCAAGTACCTCAACCGTTTGTAAACAAACTCCATGCCAACCACCAGCCACCACCAGCCAATGTTTATATGAAGTAGCTGAAGGCACATAGCGAGGTGTAGACATAGGAGGGAAGGGGTGTGTCCACTGGTTGCTGTCAGGCTGCCACTCTCCCAGCTCACTGCTATCAGAGTCATCTCTATTTGTTCCTCCCACCACAACTAGTTTGTTGTTGATGGTAGTCATAGCAAACCCCCTGGTACTGTATGGAGGTAGAGTGTGCCAATGGCAGGACTGTATGTTGTAGGCCATCACTATGTAGTTGTCCTCATCTCTGACAGTCCATCCTCCTCCAACATACACTGTATCATTTATCTGTACTAATTGGATGTATGCACCCATAGCCACTGGCATGTCAGGACCACGCCTCCAGTCTAGTTCTAGTGGGAATGTCTAAATAATAAACAAATACATTATCTGTAGTAAATTTGTATATCATTAGTCATGTCTATATTGTTAGTATTATATATAAAGGATATTGCTTAAGTTACCTGCACACTGTGTTCATTAAATAATAAAAACCATTGTGTTGCCATGGTTACTGTTTACATGCTATTGACATAATTGATATGATTTGCATAATAATACATATTAACTCTAGTCGCTTCAACAACTTGGTTGGTTCTTTAGATCCTATCTATTCATGTTTGGCAGGAACTGGGCCGGCTATCAGGTGTCCCAGCTGGTCAGTTTGCGCATGCGCCTGGCCCGCGCCTGTGACCAGCTGGGATTCCCCGCTTTGGGGGGAGGCCCCTTCTGCGCGAATGGCATGCGCCGCCCGCGTGATGGGGCCAAATGGCCGGCCCAGTCTCACACCACATAGTGGTGGATTAAAGTAGGAGGAGTCAGGGGTTGGATGGTGGGAACAGCTAATAGCTCGAATTCTCCTGACGCCTTCGACGCTTTGGCTAGGACGAGTTCAATTGCAATGCAGCCACGTGCGTATCACCGCGTGTGCAATCACGTGCACCACCCTGCCTAATACCAGTGCAGCTTGCTGTAGCGGCCCATCCTGGGCCTCTCCAGGTGGGTTTGCCCAGCTCCTGCCGTTAACTCTAGTTAAGTACCTTAACTAGCATCAATAACTCTATGATTCATATGTTATGTTTATTCCATAGCTATTTACCTGGGATAAACAAACAAATAATACATTATTCCTCTTCACTTTATTAATACAATAAACATTCAATGATAGTTGGAACAACTAAAAGCCTACATTAGCATAGAGGTGTAAAGTATTCTGCAAAATATAAATATAGCAGTGAGTAGGCCCGGCCAGATTATGCTAGCATTTTTTTACTGGAATAATAGACATGAAATAGCATAGCGGAATACTTCTAGAATAATAAGGGTATTGAGGAGAATAATAAAGAAAAAATGAGAATAATCAGTTCATATAATCCTTAATTATAAAGAAAATCAATATTGCTTTTCTTTTTCTCTTTTACAACAAAGGACATAAACATGTGTAGAAATGTGGTTATGAGGTAGATCTTCATTACTTGATTAAAGCAGCTGGATTAATTGGCCACTCTTATTGTATTTCCAAAATGAAAAAATAAATTTTGAAATACTGGGAGAGCTGTCAGTCAGGCTCAGAGGCAGCAAGTTATATTGAAAATTATGCTAAATGGATTCTCTTCTTGAGCAACTCAACAATCATACTGCATTAGAATTGACAAAAATTGTATTATTATTACCAGCCGACCTACGAATGTGAAGGGAAGAGAATGTGGATCCACTGCCGAGCATATTAAAATTCTTTAAAACTGTAATCAACATTTCCCCCAAATGTTTTGGTAAGGTTTCTCACAATTGAACTTTTTTCAGCTGCATGTTTGTTTGTTTTTTCACTTCATTGAACATTTTTATGGGATGTTCTAAATTTTCACTGAAAGATTAGTTAGCTATATACAATCAATCATATTAAAGACTGAAAGTTTTACTCATTCATTTCATAATGTACCAACTTTATACAGCTAGCTATACTGCAGTATTCACAATTTCACTTATTTCTATTTAGAATAACAGTAGTAGTGAGTCAGAATGTGATATGGCAAAGTGATTCATGAGCAGATTAATTTATTTAGCTAAACCATAAAAACCTAGAAAACTGGTAAGCTGGCCTTAAAAGGTCACTTAACTAATAATAACATTGTGAAGTTATCTAGCATGGAATATATATATACTAGTGATGTGCTTGAGCACAAATGGCGAGCGAGCCTAAAACTACACTATTGTTAAACGATTAATTTTAACTTCAACACTCAAGCTACTAAAAAAGGTCAAGTTTAAATTACGTGTATACGGTAAAGGGGTTTCAAAGCCACTCTTTGCAACAGTTAGAATTGAAAACAAAAAGCAACAGAAAACAAGTAGCATTATTTACACATTTTCATTGTGATATTCTTCAGCTAAGTAAAGGCACAATACTTTCACACAACTGAACATACCTACACAAGGCTTACCATCGTAGTTACTCTAGTGGACAAAGAATTTTCAAGCAAATACTTGCTTATAACTGTGACAATAGCTTATTAACTTATCACCGCCACTAACTCGAATAGAAATGGAACTCCGTTAAGGTTTTGAGTTTTAACTAAGAATTTAGAGCGGTAAACAATTCAATTTTTAGGATGACACGGGTAATGATCGTTAAACCGGAGGATTCCATTTTGTGAAGTTTGGGACGGGGTCAAACGAGCGAACACAAAAATACGACAAGGTCAAAGTACAAAATGGCATACGTACGTCCACACATATATATAAACGCACGAACAACCCCGATTTTCAATTGTGTCACCCCTGCTACGCTCACTCGCCAATAATATATATATTGTTATGTATAGCTTGAAGAGTAGCCAAAAAATCCTGACAATCCTAGTGTGTCTCCTTTTAATCTTTAAACTCAATTCCCAGACTATCATGACATAACCAATCCATCTTACACTTTATCATTAAAACTTATTTGACCTAGAGTAGTCAGTGCTCTTGATAAAATATAAGAAGACACTTTATATGAATGCAAAATACTTACCAATGATTTCTTGCCAATAGACACTGTGGTGATACGCTCCAGTTCCTTTGCTAGTCGCTCCACTTCAGACTGCAGAATTTGTTTCTCCCTTTGATGGCGATTTTCTTCTTTGTGAGCTAACTGAACTCTTTCAGCTGCTATCTGGCTCTTCAGTTGATGGTTCTCAGTCTTCAGTCGATTGTTCTCGGTCTTCTGTTGATTGTTTTCAGTCTTCTGTTGATTGCTCTCAGTTTTCTGTTGATTGACCTCGGTTCTCAGTTGATTGTTTTCTGCCTGTACTTGCATGACACTTGTCTCCAATTGATGTTTCTCTTCAACAAGTTGTGTATTTGCAGATTCAAGCATCTTTTTGTCACTTTCTAGCTTTGTATTTTCTTCAGTCAATTCTTTATTTTCTGTTTCTAATCTATTTTCAGAAATCTAATATGTAATAATAACACATCAAATAAAACACAACATTTGAAACAAACAATATTATAAATTATATAGTATGGCAAAAAAATTGACATAGCAAATAATATTCAACTCGTCAAACACAAAGAAAATGAAAAAAAGAGAATGTCAAATTCGGTTTCGGTGTGACAACTGAAGTAACATAATTATAGTAATAACTATTTGGTAGATTTAACAAATGATTGTAGTTCACATATCGACATTACCTCGAGTTCTTTTATTCTTTTATTCTTTTCTTTAGTTTCCTTCATGTGCAACACACTGACTATGTTGATGGTCCTCCCCAGACTCCCTCCATGTATGTTCTCCATTGCATCCTGTACTGGTGTTAGTATCTCCAGTAGCTGCTCAGCAGTAGGTCTTGTTTGAGGAGTATTGTGTAGGCAATTAGTCACCATCTCTACTAGAACAGGATGAGATTCAAATAACAGATTCTCCAACTTCTTCATGTACACCTCACGACGTTCTACTTCAGAGCGACCAAAAAGTCGGCCAGGATTGTGTGGATCTGAACGTGTAGCCAATAGCAGTTCTCCAGGAAATACCTAACATATTATTGAAATTAATCATTTGATTTGTGTGCAATTGTCAGTTATAATTATCACAATACATTGAGTACCAATATTATTATTATGCTTAGTTCACACCTATGGGGATAATGGTACAACTGTTCCGGCGTAACTCCGAGCACAAAGCTTAGGGTAGAGAGGAAAACATAAAGGACTTGTTCAGAGAAGTAAATTAAGCAGTATATTATGGTTGCATGGGTAAAAAACTGCAGTAGCTTTCAGTGTGCAAACACTCGATTAAATTACTGTATACAATATTGAATGAGAAATAAAGCACAAAAATGGTGAAAACACTTGCATAATCAGAACTCATGAAACAAATAACAGTGCGTGAGAAAGGGTTTAACAAAGTCAAGAGAAAAAAAGTACAAACCTGTGTGGTTACAAATATATAGTGTCAACAGGAGTCTCTGCATTTGCTGTGTCTGGCTAGTCACAGACTACAACATTCCTATCTAACTAATCTGCACGTGCTAGTATTATATAAACTTGATTGAATGGTGAAGTCCATACTTGATATAACATAATACTATAGATATCTTTAATTGAATATTGAATAGCTTTGCACTAATAGTGTATGTTTCAATTTCAAGTGTGATTTACCTGTGTGAGTATGTAGAGGGCAAGATGTCCGAATGAGAACACATCTAGAGATGGGCCATATCTGTGGCTCTCGCTGAGAGCCTCTGGTGGCATGTACACAGTGGTCCCCGGATTCTTTGAGAGTGTTTGGGCTAGTTGCGTTGGTTTTAAAGTTACCATGCGAGAGTTTCCCATGTCAGTGATCTTAGCTGTCAGAGATGATGTGAGGAGGATGTTCCTCGCAGTCAGGTCTCTGTGGACTATTGGAGGTCCTCGACTATGCAAGTAAACTAAACCGCTGCCTGTGTCTGTCAGAATGGAAATCTTGACTGCAAGTGGAATATAAGGGGCACACTCCAGTAGGTCGTCCACACTCATTTCTAGTCTCTCCATCACCAGTAGAGGTAGCTCTGATCCCTCAAGGAAACACAGACCAAGGAACAGTGTTATGTTAGGATGTCGGAGACCTGCCATGAGTTGACATTCTCGTTGATATCTGTCTACAGTCTCTCGAACTCCTTCATTCCCAGGATCAAGTAATAGTTCGTGGATATGCTTGGCAGCACACAAAACCTTGCTGTATTTTACCTGAAATAGCAATGTGTTATAATAGCAAATTCAGTATGATAGTTCGTTAAAGTGCATTAAACTCATTTCATGTGGACACATAGTTCCTTGAAAGCATAGCTAATTTCTTATAAGCTAAAATTTTTATATAAGAAATATAAACTTCCCTAGATTTCATTTTGAAATACTTGGTAAGGTTAGAACTCTCCACTTACTTCTAGCACTGAGCCATATGAACCTGTTCCAAGTGTCTTCCCTGTAGGTATCACTTGGTCTAAGAAATACTGTTGCAGCTTCGAATCTTTTCTAAAGGTTCGAGACCACCCTGGTCTTCTAGCCATGATTTAGAGTCCTCAAAGAGTATAGCCAGATATCTACTCCGAGCTCCGAAACTTATAAAGCCAGCCGAAAGGGAGTTTGTACAATGTAGTAGGTCCCTCGAAGTCAATTAAACAAGGTACACGCCCACTTATAAGTAGAAACGTAATCGACCCTTTACCTTTTTTGCTGGAGAGTCTGGGGGTTAGTCTGGCGTTGTTGATCCTTTCCTCCCCCGCCCACTAACACAAGGAAAGGTAAGGGTCAGCGACGCCAGACCATTGAGAACGCTTTACCAGACGAAAAACCAAGTTGCAGTTTCTAAGTGGAATGCTTTTTGTCGGGAGCTACTGGTCATTTGGACTGTCTGAATGGCTTATATTGAGAGTACTGTTCATTGAGGTATTGTAAGAAAATAATTTTGTATTAACAGTCAGCGGTTGTATACTAACCAACCTATCTACCAATTACTGCTCACGGGAGTAAACTTGAGATCTGGTACTTCGACATTTACCTACATACAAATGTGTGGTGGATTTACGCCCCACCAACACTACTAGAGTACATATAGGTCAATAATAGGTGGCTTATGCTATGCTATGTTCTTTGGCATGCAGATACTTTACTTTGAATAATTATATAGATAAGTTTATTTACTATTATTAATATAGCATATTTCATGTTTATATATTGTTATTACTACACTTCCTGTTTCTCATGCAAAAAAAAAATTACAATTTATTTTATGGGCTTGAAAGCTACAATACAGCTGTGTAAAACTAAAGTCTTCCATCAGTAAGATCTATAGTCACACTTCGGATCATCTGACGAACTTCAGCCACTTCCTATTTAGCAATACTAACTCACACAATAGTCTTACCTTACCCTGTTCAAGATTAGCACACTGAAAAATAGTATAATATAAAGGTATATCACCACTGACAGTTCAACCTCAGTTGATCCCTGAAGAGGACTTATGCAATAAGCCAAAACGTGAGGTTAAGTTGTATATAACATATTGGCTGTTAGAGCGAGACAATTTGCTATTATTATAAAGGGACAGTAAGAAGAGTTGCATTAAATAAAGACTAATCCTGGAGTGCTTAGGGATCTAACCATGTATATGACTAACTTGGAGACAAAGTACAACAATAAAACTGACCAAAATATAGAGTATAATAGTGAACCTGCATAAATATATCATTATGTTACTATAGTGTATGAAAGTGGCAGATGCTACAGATATTAGTTGGTATTATATAACGGAGCCTAAGACTACACAGCTAATCTTCATTGCTTTGATCTTCTTTTTCGCTACAAGGTACATAGATTCAAAATACAAGTTTGAGCTGGGATTTATATTGAGAAATAGGGTGGCATTAAGTACATTTTGAACCAAATTTGCTAAGGGGAATAAATCAACTTCACTTTCCCTCTCCTTCCCTCTCTCTCTCTCACCTCCCTCAATCCTCATCCTTCTCCCAATACTCCCTTAACTTTCCTTCCTTACTTATAATACAGTGACAGGAAAGGGGTTATGGAATGCAGTGAGTGTGTGTGTGTGTGTGTGTGCAGAGCTGTTTCAGCCATTCCCATAGAACATGTGCATGCTTATTTAACATTTAGTTCAACCATTTTCAAATGATCCTTTTATATATTATTTCATAACCAAACATAAAGCAGGCGATTGATAGCCACTATTTCCACTACATTGTGAAGCTTTTAATAATTACCAGTACTCTTGCAAAAAACATTATTTGTTGCAGTTGCTTCTTTTTGTCCAACTAATGGCATATAATATGCAGCAAAAAAAGGATACATATAGTCAAGCAATAAGTATTAAGAATTAAAAAGCCAATAGCAACAAAATTAGCAGCACAAGTGTCAATGAACTAAATTAATAAGGGGAAAACAATTACAAAACAAGAAAACATAATGCAGGTCATTGGGGCTTTCTGAATTTAAAAAATGATTTATCTGAAACATAGTCATAATCTCCAGGTGTTGAAGCACCTCTTTGAGTTTCTTTGCCGAATTTCTCTGCAGCGTATGCCATATTAGGTTTCGTACGTACGTCATCATCCATTTCTGTCTTCACAGGAAGAACTAAGCCTGTTGATGAGGGTGTGGTTTTCATGTAACCGTCACTATCATGATCAGGAGAGTCCACACGTTTTTCAGTCTTTCTGCGAGTAATAACTGAGATATTCACATAACCATCTTTACCCTCAACCTCTTCTGTTCCTTTTGACTCATCAGAGTCTTTAGACTGTGGTGATTTTTTGTTTTCCACTGCCTCGATTTGTGCCTCTGAGTTGACAATTTCTTCTTGTGTTGGAACTAAGCTCTTATTCATAGCTTTCCCATCTGTTGATCTCACTAATTCATCTAAATTTGCTGACTCTCTTGAGCGAAATACCATGCCAATATTAGCTTTGAGCTTTTCACCAAAGGTAGTTTTAGGAGTACCAGTCTCTATTGTAGAAGTGGCTTTACCCTCATCAGGTTTAGTAGTGATTTGCTTTGAATCTTTAACAACTGAACTTTCCTCAGAAGTCTCAGCATTTGCTGATCCACCAGACAAATAACTGAACCGATTCGCCGACTTGGCAGGTGAGATTTGACCATCCAGTCCACCAATCAAGCTCTGCATGTTGGCAGAAGGCTTAGGTTTGTTCCTGCTGGGAGATGTGGAGGTTTCTGCTGTTGCTATTATCCCTTGTTCCATTTCTTGTTGAGGGTTTAATTCAGCTACAACACTGTATTGTTTGCTTGTCTGCTGTTCAAGTTTCACTGTCTTCTTTTCCATGCTACTGGGTTGTTCCGGTTTTGTATTTACTGCCTCTGAAGAGATTTCCAATTTCTTACTATCTTCTTCATCTGAAACTTTCGCTTGAACATTAGTTACATCAACATCTGCTCCAACATTTTCCACTACAGTGTCTTCTGTAGTATCTTTTGCTGCATCTTTCTTTGCTTTGTCTTTTTTCTTGGGACTTTTAGACTTGGTACTTTTGTCTTTCAGCATCTTTTTTTGTTTTTTATCTAGTTTTTTTTGCTTAGACTTCTTTTCTGGCTTCACTTTTTTACCAGAAACCTCATCTGATTGTGTTGCCTCATGAATCATTTGTTCACTTTCGCTCTCTTGACCAGTAACTATGACTTCTGTATCATTGCCCACTTGCTCTTGGGTTTCAGTAGGTTTAAAAGAAGGAAGGTGTGAAGGTGATAGAATTGCTCCATTAGTTTCGTGCTCTTCATAGATATTTTCAATAGAACCGTGCACTTTAGACAGTTTTCCAGGTGTGTCTTGTAGTATGCCTTCTGTGTCACAATCTTCATAAATATGATCTTTCTTGTGCAGTGATAATGTCCTTGCTGCCTTCTTATCACTCCCAATTAAATCATAATCATTTTCATAGGGGTCGTCTTGTTTAGCCGCAGCCTCCCTTTTGGCGGACTTCTTTGCTCTTTCATTGCGATCATTTCCAGCTGGCTTCCAGAAATAGAGGGAACCATTAATTAGAGTCAGTCGAGTGTGTAGCCGTGACCGTATGCTAGTGCCGCCTCCGCTTTCAACATCTTCACGTTGTTCCTTTCTGCTCTGTCTGGGGTCAATGAAATATCGGTTGAACCACTTGGGTCTACAGTCGGGGCGCTGGGCCATCTTTATCTGCACTTTGCGCATTACAATTGCAGCCACTACTACCACCAATATTAACAGAACCACCAGAATGACAGATAGCGCAATCACTGCTTTCTCAAATACGGATATTGGAAGTTCTGTGATATAAAAAATTAATGAATATAATAATTACCGTCATTTGCTTAGCTTGCAGTACAAAAATGCAATGTTATTATCAAGAAGTTTAAGAGTAACAAACTTAGTTTTTGAAATTCTGTAGTATAATATTTCTCTCATATTTTGTGAGTTAAATTAGTAAAAAATAAGCTTTTCTGTTACTTCAGTACATATAGACGCATAGGTATACTGAAAAATCCTCTAATATTTTTCTAGTGAGTGTGTCACTGAATGCAACTTACTCTCATCACAGTTCTGTCCAATCATATTATCAGCACATCTTCTCTGAAAACTTATGTCTAGTGCAAATTGTCCATCCAAGTCAGTGTATCACCTGGGAGATGTGTAGCTATCCATTACTAAAGATGTCAAATTCACCACTATTGTGTAGTTTTCCGTCTTGTTCCAGTTCCTGTATGTTATCTCAGCAAACATCCCCTACAGTGAAATAAAAATGTATGCATTAACAACTTGTGATTGAGCAGAATTTACAGAATTCAATTTATAGTTTAATTTAATTTTAGTCACTGAAGATTTTATATGAGCTCTACCACAGTTCAGGTCCGGGTGTTTTATTAAGTAACCTATTCCGTGAAGTCATAGCTTCCAGGAATACCATGATTCCCTACAACATTGCACAATGTAATTTGATAGACCTCATAAACATATCTATATGAAATGATATGCCAAATATTTTTATTGATTCGTGAAACTCGATACTTGACCATTGCTGAGGTATGTTAAAAAATATATAAATTTTTTTCAGCTTTGCAGCTAGTTACTATGTTTTGGAGTATTTTTAGCACAGTGTCACAAGACTGGGTATTGCTAGCAGCTAACACAACACCAGTGCAGAATAAATCTTCAGAAATGTTCCTTCAATGCTAGTATTATATTTATTCTCTTTATGATAACCAATAATACCCAGCACACTCATAACTGAACAAGAATGAAGAATTTTGGCCTCATGTGGTGCTCATTTTATCACTAACTAATCTTTGGGTGCTATACGTAGAATTTTTTTTGTACAAGTCCATAATGTGGTTTGATTTTAAACAATGACTTACCATTGTGTTTTCTGGTAATTTTATCACATAAGGGTTTTCTCTATCTTCAAGCATCTTTTCAGTTCCAATACTGAAGTGCTTCATACACATTCCTGAAGTGGCTTGGTTTGCAATAGTGGACTTGCTGGCATTAGTAGCTGTCTCTAGGAGAGTAATTCCTTCCAGAATGATAGTGTCATTACAGTACTCTTCAAGAGTTGAGTAATGATAGAAAAATGTGGACATTTCAAAGTTTCCACAGAATACCAAAGGCTACAATAAACGTGTGTAAAATCAATGTTTGTTATCAAACTAAATTCTACCTCTTCACTCACCAAACAAAGAAACAAAAATGACACTTCCCTTGTATATTTGTTTAACTTCATCGTGCTGTTGCAGATACTTTAGCACACCCTTCAGAAGCTCTGCTTTTATAGGTTTCGTGCTAGCCAAAATATAATAGCTCGCGAATTTTTTCAACGAAAAAATTAACCCCTACACGCGAAGTAAACCAGCAAATATCCCTTAACGTGCATGCACAAAAAGGATACTGACAATTAACCCTGTGATTACAGGATGAACTCACTCACAACATAAGACCTTTACAGGGCCAGGGGTTTTTTTTCTGTTTTTTTTTCTTTCTTTCTTTTTTTTTTTTTTAGGTCTGTTTTTGAGAAAACGCGTCGCACAGTCAGCTCCTATTGCCACGTCGTGCGAGAAAATAATTTCTTGCTTCCCGCGGTAGTTTTGCTTTATGCTGCGCAGTTAACCGAGTACTGGAAATGGAGATTCGATATATCGGTGAGTTACTCTGGCCTGTTTGGCTTCTACTCTTATGTATACAGCGTTTACATGTACCGTCTACTTGCTTGAGCTATATAAATACCTGATTAGAACAGACAGTATATTATTCTTTTGGTCCCTTTTTGTACTTAATTTTCACTGCAGTTGTTGTTGAGGATCCCAGGGGTAAGTGTCTTTGTAACTCTGGTGACACTGTTAAGAGAATCCAACAAGCTCTACACAGTTATCTTTTGTTGTTGTTGTTGTCAAAGTTGTAGTTGTTGTTGAACCAGAACACTTTTGTTAGCTTCATCATTTTTTGGTTGTTGTATTTCAGTTGGTACTGCAAAATTTTATTAATCTTGTCATATTCACAGTACATAGCTATTTCCATTCCAAAAAACAAATTATCAATACACTATACGTATATTAGTGAACATTAAAATATCAAGTTATTTTTTTTTGTTGTTATAGTTGTTATTTTTTTACACACATTCATAGAGATTGTTGCTATTGTCCATATTTGTTGGAGATTTAGGAGAATTAGTCGTGGTGACATGGGGAGTGGCATAGACCAAATTTTGCATCAGATTGATGCTGGCATCCCCACTGTGGCTTAGGGGAGCATCAACAGGGACATAGCCATATCCTGAGCTGTCCTCTAGATCTGCAGAGCCTCCCCTTCTACCTGCTATATCTTTAGGGTCAACATACCCATCTCCGCCAACCACAACATTTTCTCCTGGTTTTGGCTTTGGCTTGACTATTACTGAATCGTATACGTTTTGGCTGTTAATGTCATCACTAGTAATTTTGCTCACTGGAGGCATCATTGGTTTCTTTGTTACACTTTCCTTGTACTTGGCCATTTCAGAAGGATCAGGTGCACTTATTTTTTTGGACAATGGTGCTTTTTTAGAATCCATTTTTACTGTCCTTTGAGTTGATGATGTCTCTTTAAATGATTCACTACCCCATGCTGTAGGTGAAAGTGGGATATTACCACGAGTAGAAGGAGACTTCTGTTTACTGTGTGACGAAGATCTTTCCTGTATATTTCGCGGATCCTTTGGAGCTGCATTATCCTTTACTTTTCTCTGCAATTCATCTCGCAGATCAGATGAAGCTTTCTTCATTATTTTGGTGTGGGCTTTGGTCCTTTTACTCGATGATTTTGGAAATTCCTGTATTGATGAATCTGACCGTTGTGTGGAAATATTCATAAGTTCTTTTCCTTCAACTGATTTCCTAAGACTTCCTGGACTCCTGAAACTGCTAGTTTTACTAGTCCTGGAGAGTTTGCTACTCTTCTTGTCATCCTGCCAAGCTGTTATCACAGTAGATGTACTTTCTGTACTACAAGTACTTAAGTCAGAAAAATTGGGATTATGTTCAAATATCGCTCCAATTTTTTTTACAGCAGCTCCTTCTTCCTTTGCAGGCACACCATGTGAATCTGAAAATGATTTACCATAAGCTAATTGTCTTCCATCATGATCAGCTGACACGTTTGATACCACAAAACAATCATCTGCCTTTGATCTCATTCTCTTTCCTTTCACCACGTTTGTTTTGTCAGAGGAATGGTTTCTTTCTTCTGCTGTATCACCACATGTGGCACTAATTTTGGAATTGTCCTCCTTTGTAGCTGATGTAGTTGTGGTTGAACTAGATTGAGCTATCTTTGAATCTTCATTTGATCTTTCAACCTCATTTACCTTAACAGGAGGAAGCGATATAATATCCAAATCGAATTGATTCTGGGTGTCTTCACAGACATCGCCCTCCGCTTTGATTGCTCTTCGTTCTTCTTTAATTATATCGCACTCTTCTTCCATTTTTTTCTTTATTTGTTTGTCACCTCCTACACTGGCATTAATTTCACTTTCAGCATTGCTTTGTGGAGAAATATCTACGCCCACTTCAAACTTCTTGATTGCGATCTTTGAAGGTTTACTTGAATCGTTTAGTTCTACTTCATCAACAACATCTGCTGCAAAAACCTCTTCCTCGTTTGCTGCATGTACGTATGCAGGTGTCATAGACGAGGTTTCCATAGCAGAGTAGTATTCATAATCATTATTGATTTTTGATTTTGTATTCCTCATTTCATTGGCAGGGTCATCAGCCACGCCTGTCAATTGAATCTCTTCTTTGCCAGCTTTAAGATCCTTGTGGCGAACTTCTTTCTTAGATTTTTTCCAAAAAAATACTTGTCCGTTGATTAACGTTAGATGTGTTTGCGACCGCGGTCTCGGATTACCCGGAAGTGAATCTGCATTGTCCGTCATGGTTTCATTTGGGTTGACAAAGTACTTGTTGTACTCCTTAGGAATAAAATCTCTCTTTGATGCATACTTTTTCATGCAGCATATAGCAACTGCCATTGCAAAGATGATTATAACAAGTAACCCCACCAATGCACCTAAAGAGGCAATTAGGTACACAGCCATGGGAGTTAGGAGAGATTGACTTTTTTCTCCTTGCGACAAAGTGAATGAAGATGAAGGCTGGACAAGGAGTGTTGCTGAATTGTAAAGCGACAATAGCATTGCAGCTGATAAATTCTTCTGATCAGCCGAAGGTATGGATGAGGCCATTGATTCTAATTGGACCAATTGACTCGGTGATATAGTAACACTAGAAGTATTGATTTGGTCCATAAATACAGAAGTTGGTGTAATGAGTGGACTCAAATTCTTCTCTGGATCAAGTATAGTTAATTTTGACAGACCAGACTGTGAAGATATTCTTGTAACTGCTACACTTTAACTGACTCGTGGCTACTGATGTTGATCTTGATATTAAATCCTTTGATTTCTGTGATAGAATTTGACAAGTACACATCAATCCATCAAAATTTCCAGTAGTAAGAGATGAAAGTGAAGAGCTGGTAGCAGTATTTAATACTATTGATGACTGGGTTACTGTGAGGTAAGTATTAGAAATATCTGGATCGCTGTACTGACCAATATGTTTCTCTATGTAACTGGTGGAAGTTATGTCATGGGTTAGTGTTGGCAGAGTTACTTCATCTGAATGAGACTGAGATGACACTTCATCTGTAACTGTAGGTGCAGCCATATCATCTAACGTAGGTGAAATCATTCCTGAGGAAAGAGGCAGATTCATCTTTGATGAAGTAGACAGAATCACTATATCTGAAGGCAACAAAACCTTGTTTGTAAGTCGAGATTGTTCCACATCTAGAGAAGGAGATACAGTCACCTTATCGGAAGGCAAGAAACCCTCATTCGTGAATAAAGACTGTTTCGTATCCAGTGAAGGGGATAAAGTCACCTTATCGGAAGGCAAGAAAACCTCATTCGTGAATAAAGACTGTTTCGTATCCAGTGAAGGGGATAAAGTCATTTTTTCCGAAGGCAAGAAAACCTCATCTGTATATAGAGAGAAATTCACATCCAGAGAAAGAGATAGAATTACCTGGTCAGAAAGCAAGGAAAGTTCATCTTTAAATAAAGATGGATTCATCTCCAGTGAAGGAGATAGAATTACCTCATCAGAAGGCAAGATAATCTCATATGTATGTAGAGACGGATTCACCTCCTGTGAAGATGAAAGTGGTACTTCAGCAAATGAAGTAGACACTAATTCATTCTTTGACATAAATAATGTCACTTTTTCCGTTAAAGTAGGTGACATCTGCTCACAAAATGGCTTCATCACTATAAATCATAAATTGAAAGTGATTTTTTTAGAATGAAGAAATGCATTTGGTATCGTCAATTACAATTGATCTCTGATGAGCTTAAAATAATAGTACCAAGTAACTAAAATAAATGTACAACAGCCTATTTAGCTTCTGTCAAAAATTATGAGAACTTTGTGTTATGTAAAAAAATTATAGTGATGCTGTTGAGATATAAGTCAGTTATATATTTTTTTTAATTCAGTTTAAAATAGCATCTTTTATGGTAGTATAGATTTATGGCTATACAAAAAAAAGTTTGTTTGATTTTTTAACATAAAATACATAAAATAGTAAATTACATGCGCAACCCCCTCCCCTCCCTCCCTCCCCTGCCCTCCATGATACTGTATCTTTAATGACTGTATGAAAACCCTCACCTGGTGTGTCACAGTTGTCTCCAGTGAAGGACATTGCACATGTAATTTTATAACTCAAGTGCAATGCAAACATATTGGACTCGTGTGTGTAGCGTTGTCTTGGAGAGTAGTTGGTATTAACTGGCTGAGTCATCAAATCAATAGCTATTGAGTAGACCTCCTGACTGCTCTCATTTGCAAACATAATGTCCGCAAACAAATACTGTAAGTAGAAAGGGCAAGAGATAACAAAATAAGTTTGTTTCACTTTGATAAGTTAGCCAGTGTTAATGCTTTACAATATTAACTAATGGTATTAAAATTTGATTAATAATATATTTACTATTCTAAAGGTAATTATCACGCAACATAAATTTTGCTCCCATATATATAACTTTAAAATTTCGTACCAAATTATTATTGTTTTGAAAAAAATAACCTTCAAATATTAAGTAGCTAATTTATGAACATACACAGATCAAACAATGTTGGAAAACATAAAAGGTAAAAATTAAATACTGACCGCGTCATCTGTTGATGAATAGTTAATTGCAACAGGATTCATCCTATTAAGATTTCTGTCAAAACCTATCTGGTAAAAATTCCAGCAGGTCTCATCCAACGGTTCACTAATTTTGCTAGAAATATTGGAGGAAATTGCATGATTCACTATCGAGATATCTTGGAACTTCAATTCATTGTCACATATCCCCTGAGGAATTTCATAGTTGTACACAAATACTTCAAACTGGTAGTGGCTATCTCCATAAGTCATGGCTGCAAAAAGGAAAAAAAATCTGTTGAACGAGTATAAATATTTATTCTATATTTAATTATACTTTTTAGGCGGCAGACTACTTACTGTCCAGAATATGATTCAATCTTTACCTTTTATAATCTGATAATAATGTATAACTGTTGAAACTGCAATGTGTTCAAACTTGTCCTAGCCATTTACTGTAATTTTTTACCTAGCAAAATACCTCAATGTTGGGTTAAATTAGAGCAGTAATCACAAAGTATTACTTATAAGAATTAATAGTTGGAAGTATGTACACAAATTTAAGTAAGTCTCTTAATTTTCTTTTTTTTTCCAGCATCTAACCAGGTTTGTAGCTAGAAAAATGAACAGGGAGGTTATATTTTAATTTTTATGGACCTCTAAAATTAGCCATTAAAAAGGTAAATTAACCCTAACTTGAATGTCACATGACGTATTTTATTGGATGTAATGTGGCAATTAGTCTAACAGGAGAGCCAAAAATGAAAATTGATTATTGGCACTTGATATCCTGGTATGTAGTATAATATTTCATATAATTATATACTCCATTACTTAACTACTCATCTGAAAAGTGGACCTTTATGTGACAGCAACTATGGAAGCTACTTCAAAATGGAAGGGGGAGGGGGCACAACGTATCACACTCCAATTTACTCTCGTGAAAAAAACTTATTTTTTAAGAAAAAAATAGAACTTAATATTAACTCAGCTTATTAACAGTTTCCCAATACAATTCAATGCTGAAATCTGTTAAATCTGCATAGAGTTTTATTGCAAAATGAAAACAAGAATCATGAAATGTGCAAATTTTTGGATTGTCTCCATGATAATGTTCCTTCAGTCTTGCACTCAAGTAAACTAAAGTTAGATGATGGAACTACTATTAATCATCAGGATTACACACTCACACAAATACTTTTGGGAGGAGACCAGCTGACAGTGTCTAGAGCTAAGTCTGCAAAAGGAATGAGAATCAATCATGAACACTCAAATAGTTGTTTAAAGGGAATAATTCCTGTGATTGAAGATTAGAACACTAGGCTGACCTTAATGCAGGTAAGGGTAATGACTTTAAACGAATGAATAAGGACTTAATTAATATTTAATAGGCCATTTGGTCCCACCTTTTCAGCAAAGTATAATTGATCAGGGTACATTACATCAATTGAAAATTTTACTGAGTAGGACATCAATTCCTAAGAGGCCAGAAAAAAAATGTAAAGGCTGTTGAAGATTTTACTGAGTTAGTACTTCAAGGGCATGTTATTGTAGCTGTGTACAATATTCTGAAAGACAATCATGTTCCACACGTGCAAGATATGGCAGCTAAAATATAAAGTATTTTATGAAGCTAAAATTTGATGAGGCTACTGGTGTATCAGATGGTGTTTACCCCTACATTTGTGATTTAATGACATTGGGATTTCTGTGGATGGGGTTCATGAAAATCATGAAAGTATTGAAATAAAGAAACATTTATTTACATTTATTTTATAAATCACATATATTAACACATTCTACTCATATCACTTTTAGTTCACATGTACAAGTCAACTTGCTTAAATCACAGCACATATATTTACGTTCAATTATAACTTCCTGTGGGACACCGCCCACTGAATGAAGTGACAATTTGTTATTGGTGTACTTGACACTCTAACTTGTTTCAGAACATTCCATTTATTGAGCGTGTTCTAGAATATTCTATAATTCACACACATGTGTTCACACTTTATTTATGTTTCACCCGTGGGTGGACTGCCTATATATATTGCATGGCTTGGTCCACTCCTTTTTTAGTCAGTCTCACCATATGTTCACCTGCATCATTGTATAACTATAATATTGCATCTATAACTTCCTGGACGCCCCTGGGTGGTTAGGAGGAGCTATTAGTTAAATGATCAAGTGGCAGGAGCTTGGTTATAGACCGACTCTGGTGGCAGTCTACCACGCTTAAAGTAAAGTCAGCTTAAACCCCCCCCCACACTTCCTTGTAACACAAAAAGTTTTGAAAGAATACCTGCATGATAATTCCTTCCCAGTATATTTCCCTGTTCTTAAAATTAATACAGCTTCAGATAATAATCCACCTTGACCTGATCACCCACTTTCTTGAACATATTCTTCAATTAAATTAGGCATTCCATAATGAATATTAAAAATGCAACTGTTGCTATAACCATTCTTAATTTGCTTCATGCAGTTTTAAATGAAGATATCACTATTCATTCATTTCTGCTAAAGAAGCTCTCATGTACGTATCATATTAATCTGAACGCATGAAGATCTGTGGAATTTAGTGGCTCTGTAAACTGTTCTTTCAGTTTTATGTAACAATATATACAACTGGGAGTAATGCAAAATATAACTATGATTTTTTGGATAGCTCCTCCTTTGTTCTAGTTAGCTTAAAGTTAGCTCTTCAGAAAGTTCACTAATTGTAATTTCGTGTCTTACTACATACCTAATATTAGTGTGCTGATAAGGTAAGGCAATCAAACAAACATTCTTAAGGAAAAACATTCCAACACTTCATTTTATATTTGCTTGTAACTGTTGAACTTAATGCCACTATAGGAATTCTTCTAGAAATAATACTTCTCATTTCACCAATTTTAGCAAAAGCTACACGAAAACCCTTGCCCCTAAATAAAAAAGTACACTCATGCAAAAACAACAACAGCAATACCTAACTTACCATGTTTTATTGCAGTGTGCTTCATCAATGGCTAGTGCCATCAAGATTTGCCGATATCCTTCAGAACAAAGCACATGCCTTTAGTGACAATGCCTCAAAATCGCTTCAGGACTAATGTAATTTCCAAATCTCTCTGAGTAAACTTGGGATCATTTTGAGTTCTCCAACTAAGTCAGTAGCTGAATCTGTGGCTTAAACATGTCACACAAGTCCACCATTATAGCTGTCTTATACACACAATGATACTTTCCTTATTTTCTATGCAGAGAAAGGAAGTAACAATTGAAGTTGTGCTAATGCTAGGTTGATTACCCTTCAGTATATCAAAAGCTCCAGGCAGCAAAGCATAAAAAACCAATTTGCCATACCCAGTAGGAAAAGAGCTACAAATGTGTCTTGCCTTTCAATACTTGACAGCTAGCTTGTATTTGTTCTTCCTTAAGACATGAGTAACCCAGCTGAGCTTCAGATTTGTGCATAGGCAAGGTACACACCCACTTTTTGTATTGGCCTACTGAACCCTTTACCTATTTTATTGGGAGCGTGTTGGAAGGAAAGTAATGAATATTATAATAACCATACCGGTGTCGCAGGGAATACTGTCCTTCGTGAATAATGTCCCCCCAGACAAAATTCATTAGGAAATAAGTCCCGCCGGACATTATTCACAAGTGAATAGTGTCCCCTCCAGTGAATAATGTCCCCCCAACTGCTCGAGTCAGACTGCGAACGCTAATGTTTTGGATTACCCTTCACCAACTAAATACTACGCTGGTAGGAGATGGAGAATTACGATCATATTTAAGACTTTTTGTACTCTGGTATATACACTGATTCGTTCACCAAGAACCAAAAATGAGTACTGAGAAGGATAACCAAGAATTTTAAGGTCTGTGAACCACACAGTTTTATTTGAAGTGGTACTTGTCAGAAACAAATCTCAAGTTTATGAAATAAATTGCCTCCATAAATTTTCACAATTGATCAAGAAAATCCGGTCTAAAATTATTCAAGTATAGTATTATCTTACTTCAAATTCATTATGATCCAGACAACCCCTGCTATCACTGTGTCCAGTGTAACTTTTTGTTCATTCATGTAAGTTAGCTACCTGGCCAGTAGAGCTTAGCTATACTTCAGCACTGATCTTTTTTCTTTTTTTAGTTTTTTTAGTCACTAAAAAACTTGAAACTAAAACAACAGTATTTTGTACCACAGTGTGGGGGTCGTATGTGATGTTAGTACCCTTAGGTATTGTACCCGCACTTGGTAACAGCTTATAATACGCTGCCACCAGAGTGTGCTAGCTAGCCTTAGCTCAACGAATTGAAATTTGCTATTGAAATGCACACTAACAATACAAGGGGAGCAAGGCCCTTACATACATGAGGGCTTGAGCCCTGAATGACCACAACTACATGAGGGCTTGAGCCCTGAATGACCACAACAGCACTACTGAGCATGTTCACAAAATATACAATGACTCCTTGTCCAACACACACACAACACACGATATGATAGTTCCTTTCTCGATATGCATACACCAACACAATAATAATAAATACTGTTCTTTGCTCTTCTCTCATGTGGGCCTTTCTCTGCCCACATCTCCCCCCTCCTCCAAAAGACGGGTGACTTCGTCATCTGCTCCCTCATGACATCTGCTGAGATCATCAGCTACAACATTTTCCTTCCCCGCACGATACTCCACTTCAAAGTCGTACATCGCCAACTTGAGACACCAATTGTGAATTCGTCTGTTCTCCTGGCGACCTTCACGCATGTTCACTAGGCCTTTGTGATCTGTGACCACCTTGAAACGCTGGCCATACAAGTAGAACGAAAAATGGTTGATGGCTTCGTAGACACCCAGCCCTTCCAGTTCTTGGGCGCTGTAGTTCCTCTGCGCTCCAGACAACTGCTTCGAAAAGAACGCCACAGGCAGCTTCTCCTCATGGCGCACCACCGACAAGACAGCTCCAACCCCCGTTGAGCTCGCATCGCTCTCTAACACAAACGAATCACTAGAACATGGTACATATAAACACACAGACTCACACAAAGAATTACACAGTTCATAAAACGCATTCAACATTGGCTTCACATTCGTCCAGCTTACCACCCCAGACATTGCCGTCGACGTGTGAGGCGTAAGAACGGAGGACCACTTGTGGAAGCCTGCGATAAACCTCCTATAGAAGCCCACAAGGCCGAGGAATGCCCTCAGCTGTTTTCTCGTCTTGGGTAGGGGATGAGCACGAATCGCCTCCACCCTAGCTGCTGGTACACTCACACGTCCTCCACCAATCATATGTCCTAAGAATTCCAAACTCCGCTTCCCAAAACAACATTTTGCCCTCTTACACGTCAGCCCCGCTCTCCGAATTGCCTCTAACGTCTTCCTCAACTCCACCATATGCCTTTCCCAATCAACAGAGACGACCAAGATGTCGTCGATATATACACGGGCGAACTCCTCGCACCCAACCAATACACCGTCCATAAGTCTCTGGAATACCGCTGGCGCGTTCGTAAGACCCGTTAGTTTCCGGGTGGTAGGCCGAGGTCCTTACTCTCTCAATGCCAAGCCATTCACAAAATTGACCCATCACCTTACTACAGAATTGGGTGCCCTGATCTGATAAAACTCTTTCAGGTATAGAAGTCCTGGAAAATATCGACCACAGCCCTTCTACTACTGACTTTGCGGTAATAGCCCTAAGGGGCACCGCCTCAGGCCACTTGGTCGCTAAACAGATGTAAGTCAGGATATACCTATTACCATTCTTCTCTTTCGGTAAGGGCCCAACCAAGTCAATTGCAACACTCTCGAAGGGCTCTGCCAATATGGGTCTCTCCACAACAGGCGCCCTTCGAGGTCTATACTTACTTTTGACCTGGCAGACCCTGCAGCTCTTGCAGTAATCCACTATCTCTCTCACCATGCCCGGCCATGCAAAATGTCTCCCAATCATCTTAGCCACCTTATCTGCCCCCAAATGTCCATTTCTATCATGCCCCAGTATCATGACTCTCTCTCTATAACTCTTAGGCAGTACAATCACGTCCCTGTATTCCTCCCAATTTACGTACATACTTCTCACTAAGATTCCCTTCTTCCACTTGAATCCTCTCTCTCTCCTCTCTGCTAATTCTCTCCACTCCTTTAACCCCTCGTCACTCTTGATCTCTTTCACAAACTCATCCTTATCCTGGCCCTCCCCTACTGGGCCTATTTCTCCCGCAACCCTACTCAGTTCACTCTCACTGCCACTCCCAGAAGACAACTCCTCTAGAGGAATTGATTTCCCTTCGTCTGGCTCCGTTGGAGCAGAGACCGGGGGTTCATCAGCGTCAGGCAAACCTTCAGCCTCAACCCCCTCGTATTCCTCCCCCACCCTACTCTCTGTTTCGGGCCTGATTAAGGGTTCGGACTGGTCATCTACCCCAACTAGAGGTTCATGCACCTCCTCACTCTCAGGAGTGACTACACTCCATAAGTCCTGCTCAACAAATCCCTCCTCATTCTCATCCATCTCCTTTTCCTTCTTAGCCATACTCCTTGTCAGCACATTCATACCCACTCTCTCTTTCCCTAAAACATACTCCTTTATAGCCCCCTTATAAGCTGCCTCCTCCACATCATTCGTGAAAGCAACCGGCAAGATACACATACTCCCGGTGCCCCATCCTCTTGTATCAGTGTCTTCACCACCTTACGATAACCTCCCACAATAAACTCACACATGAAACTCTTCTGAGTTCTTTCAACACCACCATACCCTACCACTCGCACTTCGTTACACAATTTTGCCCCCTCAGGCACAAACTCTCTAGGCACCGACCCCAACTCGGCCCCAGAATCTATTAATATCTCCGTTTTCACCCCGTTCACAAGCCCTACCACTACATTCCCCTTTCTCTTAGACATTGAATCCAGTAACACTGACATCTTAGTGGTGGTGGTCTCCTTCTTGACCGGAGTCGTTCCCTTTCTAGCTGTGCACTCTGTGCTTTTATGACCAACCTTGCCACAGTTGTAGCAGGTGGGGACCCTCGGGAGGAATCCACCACCATACTTCCCTTCCTTCTTGCAATCTGTAGCTCTATGTCCCTTCTCCCCGCAATTGAAACACGTCAAGTAACTCATCGCACTCCCAACCTTATCCCTATTATCTCCACTCCTAGTCCCATTCTCTCTCCCGTATACACTCTCTCGATATCCTTTCCCCACAGGTCCACCACCCAGTGGCTTAAAGAAGTTCCCCTTCTGTCTGCCCGATAACCAATCCTCCACTGATTCTCTTAATTCCCCCCAATCACTATTGCTCTTGATTTCCATGAAAGCCTTGCCACTCTGAGGCAAAACTCTCCTCATCAGGGCCTTAGCTATGGCCAACTCGCACTCTCCCACACTCTTACACCCTTGACACAATCCACCCGCGATTCTCTTCCACCACCCAACCATTTCTCCCGCGTTCATCCCCTTGAAAAACTCACCACTCACTTCAAATAACTGGTTGCCATAGGTAATGGCTGTCTCCCCAGTAGCCTTAAGTAAAACCTTCTTAATTCCCTCGTAGTCTACCCCGTCATCTCGCCCTTGGGCTATTCTCATACAAAGCTGGTCAGGTAGCTTAGGGTATTATTGTGGTAGAATCACCACACTTCAAAACAGTGACTTGTATTCCCATGCACTAGCTAATTAACACTATTTACTGTACTATCTTTAGACATTCTATTTTTAGTTTTATGCCATGTCATCCTCTGAGCATGTGCAGTCAGGCTGTATATATTTGCTTGGCTGTGCCATATGCTGTTCAGTGTTGTATCATATGCATGTTGAAGTTTTATTCTACTAATTCTAAAACCAGACTTGAAACCTCTGTGTGAGGGATTATTGGGAAGCTTTGAAAAGCTTGTGGATACAGCTAGCATTCAACACTCTGGTGGCAGCCTACTTCCCTGGTTGTTTCCTGACCCCTTCTACCACAAATTGGTGACAGCTCCTCATAGCTTCCACCACACCTGGTGTCCAGCGGTGGTCCAGTTCTTTTCAGCACTGGGCTTGGAAACAACTCACTCCATCGACAGCAACCGTAGCTTCAGCTTTGCAAGTTACTCTGTTTGACTGTTTGTCAGTTTTTTTGTTTTTTTGTTTTTTTTTCCTTTTTAAAGCCATTTGTTATCATTGCAAGGCTTGTGTCCTTTTTAATTTGGTCATTTTTCCTCTTTTGTTTTTCTTTGTCAGCATTTTGCTATTTTTGTTGAGTCAAGCCCAATCTGTAACTCGGTTACTGCTTCATTGACAGGCATTTCCTGTTTAGTTTAGGTGTAGAGGGTTTCCGCCACATTTTTCTTTCAGTTTCACTTCATTTGTTTCAGTTTCATTTCATTTCATTTCACCATGAATGGTAATCCCAAAGCCAAATCACGTTTGCGCCCAGTAGCAAAACTCCCATTTCATTATGAAGAAGATGAGAACACTATTTCTGAACATGTTTCCCTCAAATCACCATCATTTCTTGCTCCTTTGTCATCAAAACACTCAATCAACAGACTCACTAAAGAATCTCAATTAGCATCATCACTCAAGCAAGGTGACATTGTTTTTAAAAGGGCTCCTGGCATCAACAGATGCTTGGAAGCATCTTGGGATGGACCTTTTGTCATTTGTGACCTCATCCCCCCTGTCAACTGTAGCATCAAGCCACAAGGTTCAAAATCAAAACCAAAAGTTGTGCATCTCAGCCAATTGAAGAAATCAACTTCAGTTAACAGATCTATCATCATACCTAATGAAGATGTTGATGATTTCAATCTTTCGAATAACACCCCACAACCAATGCCACTTTCCTCATCTCAGCAACAGCAACTTGATCATGTTCTCAATAGTTTTTTTTCTGTCTTTTCTGATATTCCTGGTGCAACAATGTTAGCCACTCATTCTATCACCTTGACAGCCACTATTCCAGTTTGGTCACCACCCTACTCAATCCCACTTGCCCATCAAACAGCTTTTAGGGAGGAAATTGAGAATCTCCTCTCATTAGGCATAATTGAGCCATCAACCTCTAAGTACAGCAGCTCACCAATGCCAGTGTCTAAGAAAGATGGTGGCATTAGAATAGTTATAGATTACCGAAAATTAAACTCCATCACTGTCAAAGAACCATTTTCAATGCCATCCATTGAAGAAATCCTGTCTCAGCTTGGAAACGCATCATTTCTTTCAAAGCTTGATTTGTTAAAAGGGTTTCACCAAGTCCCCATGTCCCCTGAATCTAGACAGTATACTGCCTTCACATGCCTACAGGGCAAGTTTCAATACTGTGTAATGCCATTTGGGCTTACAAATGCTCCTGGAACTTTCCAGCTGCTCATGCAGCAAGTATTGAGAGGACTTGAAAAACATTGCTTACCTTACATTGATGATATTGTTATCTTTTCCACTTGTTTTGAAGATCATTTAACTCACATTACTTCTGTTCTCAGCAGGTTAGCTATTTCTGGATTAACTGTCAAAAGCAGCAAATGCTCATGGTGTTTCAGATTTTTTGATTTTCTGGGTTTTCATGTTGGGCAAGGCAATCTCACCATCCCTGCAGCTAGAGTTTCATATATCACCTCATTTAAAATTCCAGAATCAAAATCTGCTCTCAAATCATTTCTTGGTTTAATCGCATTTTACTCAAAATTTATACCATCACTTGCAAACTATACCACCATTCTCAATTCTCACATGCCAAAGGAAAAGCCATTTGTTGTTCACCCCACCAATGATTATGTCAGTGCATTCAACTTTATTATTACTGCTATCAAGAATCACTCTTCATTAATCATCCCTGTCAATTCAGACTCATTAAGTGTGTTTGCTGATGCCTCTCTCAATGGAGTGGGAGGAGCTCTGTGTGTCTATCGAAATTCGTCATGGATTCCCTGTGGATTTTACTCCAGGCAATTATTGCCAAGAGAAAAGAACTATGCAATTTTGGATTTGGAAGCATTGGCCTTACTTGCAACCGTACAACATTTTCACTACTATCTTTCTGGCAAATACTTCAAAGCATTTACCGATCATAAACCACTTGTCAGTATTTTGGATGGTCAACCTCCATCATCACGGCTCCTGAGATGGAAAATCAAGTTATCAGAATATCATTTTGATTTATTACACATCAGTGGAGAAGCAAATCCCATTGCTGATGCCCTCTCAAGGCAATCATGGAATTCTTCACCAGATGAAGTTGTCTCTCTCAAGAAGCTAGAAGAAGCATCTCTGAAGGAAGGGGAGGTGTGGTAGAATCACCACACTTCAAAACAGTGACTTGTATTCTCATGCACTAGCTAATTAACACTATTTACTGTACTATCTTTAGACATTCTATTTTTAGTTTTATGCCATGTCATCCTCTGAGCATGTGCAGTCAGGCTGTATATATTTGCTTGGCTGTGCCATATGCTGTTCAGTGTTGTATCATATGCATGTTGAAGTTTTATTCTACTAATTCTAAAACCAGACTTGAAACCTCTGTGTGAGGGATTATTGGGAAGCTTTGAAAAGCTTGTGGATACAGCTAGCATTCAACACTCTGGTGGCAGCCTACTTCCCTGGTTGTTTCCTGACCCCTTCTACCACAAATTGGTGACAGCTCCTCATAGCTTCCACCACAATAATCTCTCACCCCAATTCTCCACATTCACTTCTCCCTCTCTCATGATCCTCTCAAATTTCTCCAGGTAAGCTGCTAACTCATTCCCCTCCTTGTACATACCTAGCCCCTTAAGCTTTTCCTGCAGTAACTCTTTCCGTTCTCTCAGTCTGTCGTCTTCCAGTTTCCGTGTCCTCCGCCGGTCCTCCTCTTCTCTCCGACGGGCGAGTTCTTCCTCTCTGACCGTTCGATTAGTCTCTTCTTCCTCTCTTCTCCTCATCGCATTCTCCTCGCTCATCTGCCTCAGCAGGCTCGCTATCTCCGCATTCCTGGCACCCTCTGCCTCTCTTCTATTCTCCTTCTCCTTCTCATCCTTTTGCATCAAGTACTGCACCAATGTTTCCATTCCACTCTCCTCAGACTTCCTCGCCATTCTTCCTGTTTCTGCTTCCTCCATCCTCTCGGTCTCCGTTCCTTCCCCTTCCGACTCCTCTCTGTACCTTGCGTCCGGCGGCCTAGCAGGATAAGGTGATCTTTCTATAACAATGGGCTTGCCCGGCGGCCTATATGGTGCTTCCTCGGAAGATACTGCTGGCAATTTCTTGGTCCTCCGCTTACCCTCCCTGTGTCCGGGCTCCGTCATAGGGGGCAAGAGTACTCTGCCTCCGTCAAACACACTACAAGGATGAGAACAAAACAAAATTAATATTAGAAAATAATGCAGCTTGGACTTTACAATTCGTAATTTTCACAACACACAAACTGTCCGCGAAAGCTAAGCTTGCTCCTTCAGGGGTTACAACGGGTCCTGATACTTCAGTGGTCCGTCCTTCAGGTTAGCTGTGCCTGTCCGCGGCGTTCTTCTCCTCGCTGCTCGTCCTTAGACAGTGGTAGTGTAGATTCTTCCACACTGGCAATCCTCGTGGTCCTGAGACTCGAGTGTAGAGCTGGCAGTCACCTCGGTCACCTTGAGCTCGTCTTGTTGTTCGCTTGGGCTGATCGGGACGTCTCCTCCTCAAATCCCACCGCTGCCACCAATTGTGGGGGTCGTATGTGATGTTAGTACCCTTAGGTATTGTACCCGCACTTGGTAACAGCTTATAATACGCTGCCACCAGAGTGTGCTAGCTAGCCTTAGCTCAACGAATTGAAATTTGCTATTGAAATGCACACTAACAATACAAGGGGAGCAAGGCCCTTACATACATGAAGGCTTGAGCCCTGAATGACCACAACTACATGAGGGCTTGAGCCCTGAATGACCACAACAGCACTACTGAGCATGTTCACAAAATATACAATGACTCCTTGTCCAACACACACACAACACACGATATGATAGTTCCTTTCTCGATATGCATACACCAACACAATAATAATAAATACTGTTCTTTGCTCTTCTCTCATGTGGGCCTTTCTCTGCCCACACACAGTAAGATGAATAGTTATGACACAAAGTAGGCAGTTCAATACCTGATAATCTGCTCTTAATGATGACTTCATAGTGAATTCGGTCCAATAGGTAGTGGTTAAGTTCTTTCACATGAAATGCTAACTGCTGACAGAAGAACAATCACCAGCTTATGAATTTCTGGAGTTCAGGAGGTGATAATTATTGAAGTAATTGATGACTTGCAAAAAAAATTATGCATAAATATCTTAGTTTTAATTAGCTCGCTACAAACTTATAGCCACCACCTTGAACAAGTACCAAAATTATAGCCAGAGTAATTAAACTAATCAATTTCAAAAACCTCTAAACTAGCTATAACCTAAACTTTACATTATTAGAAAGGTATTGCAGGTTGTCAGAGTTTTGCAGTTTAGAACAGGAATAGCTAGCAGCTCGTGATTTTCTTTACACAAGTGGTCATTATTAGTCATATCCTTACCTTCACTTTTCCCTAGGTTGGCATTCAGGGTGAAACTGAGTACCCTCGAAGTCTCACAGTGTTTATTATGGCATTGATTGAAGTATGTAGCATTATAATAATTGATGACAAAAAAAAGGACCCTTAGGATCTTCTATCCTCGAAGTCTCACAGTGTTTATTGTTTACCTTAGGAAAGAGGGACATTATTCACTGCAGGGGGACACTATTTACCAGTGAACAATGTCCTGAGGGACACTATACACCGGTGAAAAATGTCCCGGGGGACAGCTTACATGGGGGACAAAATTCACTACTACACCGGAAGTCACTACACGCATGGGATTACCGCTACTCGTCCACAGTGAAACGGCTGTGTGTGAGACGTGGACTTAAATAAAACTGTTCTGGAGGAATGCAGAAATTGCAGGCTCAAGGGCATTGACACTCACACCTTAGGCATAAAGTGCAGCTAAATATAAGGAGAGTGGGGACCATACAGTCACCTCAACAGTATTAATTATTGTCAGACATTTATTCCGTATGTATGTTTGTAAGTTGTTTGTGTGTTGGTTTCAATAGTTGTAATGGTGTTTTATGTTGCCTAAGGTTACTTGTTACAAATATTTAGACTGTGTGAATGTTTGTGATTTCATTTTTTATTAGTTAGTTTACAGCTTCCTTCCTTCTTTGTGATTGGTCAGTTTTACATTCTTTGAGATCCCATTGGCAGTCTATAAGACTAAGGACAGTCATACTCTCACACACTCTCTCTCCATTATCTTTCATGAATTTTTAATAACAATTTAAACTTGAACTAAATGGAAAAGGCATTAATTTTAGCATTGTTGGGTAGACCTAGACAAGAAGCAGAGGGCCTGACAGGCCGTATTTTACAGTAGTTTCAGTGTAACAGTTTACTGCAGGAATAGACTTACTTCTGGATGCCCATGAAGCTAGCTAGACAGAATTAATATGCATTGTATTGTTAATACAAAAATAAATCCCTGGTTCTTCCTAACTCCATTATGGCATTGAGTGGAGCAACAACAACCAATTGTTTTTGTGACTCCCAAAGTTGGCAGAGATTGTGGTATTTTGACTGAGGGGATAATCAGAGATGGTAGAAGGACGCTGCCACTAGAGTTCTGGCCGGCTGGTCAAGGTCAAAGCCTCAGATTATTAGGCTTTAGATGGGTTGATTGGACCACCCACAGCACTTAGTGTATATTTCAATAACCAGAGTTGACTTACAAAGTCTGCTAACAGTTACAATAGTAATACTGTTATCTGAATGAAGCATGAGTAAAGAGCATAATGTGGTGTATAGTAGGGTCACTTCAGGTTACTGCCACCTGAATCAGACCAACACCAGCAGTTCAAGGCTATGTGGGAGATAATCAGAATCCAAACCGTGGGACCTAATTCTAACACTTATCAGGTTCGCAGTAGCTATGACTATTTAGCAGTTTCTATGAATTTTCCAATAGTACTGACTGAAAAACAGCACAAAAAGCAAAGGTTCAATGTGCCAATTGCAGGAAATACTTAGTGTATGGGAACTGTGTAGTAAGAATGAAATGAATGAATGTATGAGTCTATAGATAACGAAATTGTCAAATTAATACAAGACTGCCTATGTCTAATGAGCATTATAGAAATGGAAATGTGGCGACCTTCACCACATCTTCCCCTCCTTCATACTTGATATCTATGATTGAGAAGATTCCTCCACGATCCATCCTGTTGAGACAGAGCATCAGCAATGACATTCATCTTTACAGCAACATGCATGATTTCAAACAGATTGTCAGAAAAATGAAGGCACCACCTTCAAAGTCTGTTGCTTAGAACTGCTGAAGAAAACAGATTAACAAAGGCTTTGTGATCAGTATACACTACAAATTGTGTACATAAACCAACAATAGGAGAAATGCTCGATAATGACTAACAATGCCAGAGCTTCCAGCTCTGTGTCACTATAACTTCTTTCACAATCATTCAATTGACGAGAGTAGAAAGCACAAGGTACCCAGACATCATTTCTGCAGACACACAAAACAACACCAACTCCACGCACAGATGCATCAGTAAATAAATAATATTTGTCAGACAAACCAGGAATTGTCAAAAGAGAATGATTTCAAATAATTAATGATAATATTTGAATGCATCAGTCAAGTTATCTGTCCACTCAAAAGTTTTTGGTGAAGTCTTAGCTATGCTAGGTCAGCAATGCTAAATATTCTGCAAAGTTTGGTATAAAACGAGAGTAGTAGCTTGCCAAACCCAAAAAATAAATGAAGCTCAGAGAAACTGATTGGACAAGCATAGTTCTTGAGTTGCTTGATTCTTGTCGACTTAGAAGATCATTGCCTACCATAAATCACAAAAACTCAAACCTTTCAAAACACTAACAGCATTTAGATCACTTGACTGTCGATCCATGGCTGGACAGTAGTGACAACACACATACTACACGTTTCAAGTGATCTGATCAACAAAAAATTAGATATTACTAGTTACATTAAAAGTTGAGAAAAGTAGTAGGGGCATTGTGTACAGTCCAAAGGGCATCATTTTTTTACTGGAACTTACAATGTTTGCAACTGAAAGCACGTCGGAACAAAAACTGCAAGGGACACTCTACCATTAATCAATCTCAGACATATCAGCACACCATTCACAATGATACATTTACACACAATTGAGACTCATCACTTTGTTGCCGCTGAATATAATCTTCTCGTGTGATCATCAAATTTTAGATTTGGTATTGAAACTAATACATTGTCAGGAAACTTAGCTATACTCAAAGAAGCAACAGATTCCTCAAAACTGCCATTCACAGATACTAAATCCATACCTCAATTCATCTACATCTACATTCTCACACTGCACATCACATTGGTCATCTACAGTAACACAATCATCATTAGTTTTTTTTAACCAAAATGAGAGGATTCTAGTACACTTTTTTGAAATTTCAGTGGGATTTCTCATTTCCATAAAATTGGTAATAATTTTCTGGCAAATGTAATCATGAAGATCATATTATTAAATTTTAAGTGGAAAAACCAGTTACAGGGTGGTATTAATGCAGCCTAGCAATAATATGCTCCTAACATTGGCTCCCAATATTTTTCAATTCTGAGCAATATTACCATTGTAATAATTATATACTGTTTTACTTGTTCACTGTATGTAGCCCAGAGGTAAGACTGATATTTTAACACATGCAAGGACATAACATTCAATGTGAAACAATGGACCACAACAAAAAATAGATGATTATGATGATGATAACGTTGCATAGCTACAAAAATGTAGTCATGGCTGTGACATGATCAGACAGTCTCCTAGACATCGTTACAACAAAATATTAGTAACCTTGTCAACCATTCACAATTATTTCAGCAATAATCTTTTGCTGATGAAACTATATTGGTCGAGTATTGGAGGTGGGGGTGGGAGGATGGTTTCTGAAGTTTCCTAGAGAAAGTTGGAGTCTATATAAGCTATGCTGATTGTATTTCGCATAATTCAAAATAGACAAGTAGCTAATTCGTATTTTTGTTGATTTTATTAACTGATGCTATGTATTGTCAAATTTTCTGTTATTGTAGCTATGTATTGAATAATGATTATAAAAGACAGATGTGAGTTTGACCATTGGCTTAGCTTCAGACTCATTAGAAACAATTTCTATTGAAACCAATAAGTGTTATGCAAACATATTTATTTGACTGCACATATTTTCCAGACAAACTAAAGACAATTTTGTTTTTGAAACCACAAGTATGCATATTATGTATAATATTTGACCGCATTATTTTGTCTAGCTTAGCAAAAAAATATTTCTTTAATATTCCATGCATTTTATTGGTGGACAACAAAACATTTTTGGATTAAATTATGTGTGTAGCTGCAACTGCTACAGAGAGAGTGAGAGAGAGCAGCAAACAATAAACATAGTGACATCTGAACATAGTCTTTGTTTGTTTTTATGTGTAAGCTCTGTTGCTTGGCACAGAGTGAAGGCAATATTAAACTGTTATCACTGGGTTGTGGGCAGCATGCCCTGGAGTGTGGAAGGAGTAACCATCTCTCTAAGCCCCACCAGAGTCTCAGTGAGCAACACCCATCAAACAAACTTAGAGAGTTAAAGTATAAACAGAGTTCCATGAATGGTATGATGGAGCTACAAAGAGTAACAACCAAAGTAAGACCCAAATGAGACCTAAACAACAACAACAAAGAAATACACAATGTGTGGCAGTTTTTATGTTGTAATCAATACACTGCAGTTGTGTTTACCATTTCTGTAAGCATTGTGATAAATTTGTAAGGTATAATACCCAAAAATACGAATTAAGTAAACCAAACAACTAGTGTGGCCAAGAAGAGAGAGAGTGATAACATTTACATTTTAAATTTGTATACTACCACACCACACCCACTGATATTTTATCATTGTTGTATGCATATTAACTCATCTTGTATCTTGTACCTCTCAGGTTCAAGATTCTATTAATTATTACTTACTTGTAAATTTTATAGGTAGTTTTCAATAGATTATACTACAGCTGAGTTTAGGCAATACCGGGTTTATGGACTTGGTGGACAATTGTCACATCCCTATAATTACCAGTATTCAATGTAACTCATAGTAAACTCACAGTAAAAACTATATGCCAACAACTGTTACTATAAATTAAAACATGGAGACTTTTAAAAACATATGGCTATAATGAGTATTATATTATTAGCTACTCAGTTACACCCACTGCATACATTGTGACTAACTTCTGCAATAATTCAATAACAATTATTTACTTTTTATTATTTTGAAAACATATAAACAGTAACCATGGAAACCAATATTAAAATTATAATAGCTAACTTGTACAAAACAATTCCATAAAAACAAAGATATTAATTAGTGAATAGTAGAAGTAAACAGTTTCTTAAATTCGCTATTCCTATCACGTCCTCCCATAACATGGACCTTGTCTGATGTCATGATACAGGTACAGGTACATACTGCATGTGGTAGTTGTCCAGCCTGGACCCAGGTATTAGTCTCAGGGACATAGCGCTGGATGGTGGACACTGGCTTCTTACTCTTCATGTCCCAACCACCAACTGCCAGTAGAGATCCTCCAATGTTGAGTGGACAGGAATGTGTACAGTTGAGTGAAGGTAGTTTGTTCCATATGTTGGAACTGTCTGATGAGGAGTGTGAAACAAGAGCCTCCAGAGATACACTATAGACATCAGGACTGTTATGCGACAGTTTCTCACATGCTCCCCCCATGAGGTACCAGGTGTCTCCTATTGTAGTAGACTTCATCGCTACCCATGGTGTTGGTGTAGATGGTCCAGTGGACCACTGCATGTTGGATACATCAAGTACCTCAACAGTTTGTAAACAAACTCCATGGTAACCACCAGCCACCACCAGCCAATGTTTATATGAAGTAGCTGAAGGCCACCAGCGAGGTGTAGACATAGGAGGGAAGGGGCGTGTCCACTGGTTGCTGTCAGGCTGCCACTCTCCTAGCTCACTGCTATCAGAGTCATCTCTATTTCTTCCTCCCACTACAACTAGTTTGTTGTTGATGGTAGTCATAGCAAACCCCCTGGTACTGTATGGAGGTAGAGTGTGCCACTGGCAGGACTGTGTGTTGTAGGCCATCACTATGTGGCCATCCTCATCTCTGACAGTCCATCCTCCTCCAACATACACTGTATCATTTATTTCTACTGATTGGATGTATCCAGTCATAGCCACTGGCATGTCAGGACCACGCCTCCAGTCTAGTTCTAGTGGGAATCTCTAAATAATAAACAAATACATTATCTGTAGTAAATTTGTATATCATTACTCATGTCTATAATTGTTAATATTATATTGCTAAGTTATTTGCACACTGTGTTCATTAAATAATAAAATCCATTGTGTTGCCATGGTTACTGTTTACATGCTATTGACAGAATTGATATGATTTGTTATGTTATTCCATAGCTATTTACCTGGGATAAACAAACAAATTATATTATTCATCTTCACTTTATTAATACAATAAACATTCAATGATAGTTGGAACAACTAAAAGCCTACATTAGCGTAGAGGTTTAAAGTGTTCTACATAATATAAATAGCAGTGAGTAGGCCCTGCCAGATTATGATAGCACTTTTTTCTGGAATAATTGACATGAAATAGCATAGTGGAATAATTCTGGAATAATAAGGGTATTGAGGAGAATAATAAAGGGAAAATGAGAATAATCAGTTCATATAATCCTTAATTATAAAGAAAATCAATAGTGCTTTCCTTTATCTCTTTTTCTTTTACAACAAAGGACATAAACATGTGTAGAAATGTGGTTATGAGGTACATCTTCATTACTTGATTAAAGAAGCTGGATTGTATCTTAATTTATTTCCAAAATGAAAAACAGAAATTTTGAAATACTGGGAGAGCTGTCAGTCAGGCTCAGAGGCAGCAAGTTATATTGAAAATTATGCTAAATGGATTCTTTTCTTGAGCAACTCAACAATCATACTGCATTAGAATTGATAAAAAAAATGTATTATTATTACCAGCCGGCCTATGAATGTGAAGGAAGAGAATGTGGATCCACTGCCGAGCATATTAAAATTCTTTAATACTGTAATCCACATTCCCCCCAAATGTTTGGTAAGGTTTCTCACAATTGAACTTTTGTCAGCTGCATGTTGTTTTTTTCACTTCATTGAACATTTTTATGGGATGCTCAAGGTTTTCACTGAAAGATTAGTTAGCTATATACAATCAATCATATTAAAGACTGAAAGTTTTACTCATTCATTTCATAATGTGCCAACTTTATACAGCTAGCTATACTGCAGTTATCACAATTTCACTTGTTTCTATTTAGAATAACAGTAGTAGTGAGTCAGAATGTGATATGGCAAAGTGTTTCACGAGCAGATTAATTTATTTAGCTAAACCATAAAAACCTAGAAAACTGGTAAGCTGGCCTTAAAGGGTCATTTAACTAATAAACATTGTGAAGTTATCTAGCATGGATATATATATATATACTAGTGATGTGCTTTAGCACAAATGGCGAGCGAGCCTAAAATTACACTATTGTTAAACGATTAATTTTAACTTCAACACTCAAGCTACTAATAAAAGTCAAGTTAAAATTATGTGTATACGGAAAGGGGATTCAAAGCCATAGTAACCACTCCCTGCAACTGTTAGAAATGAGGAAAAAAAAGCAACAAAAACAAGTAGCATTATTTACACATTTTCTTTGTGATATTCTTTAGCTAAGTAGAGGCACAATACTTTCACACAACTGAACATACGTACACAAGGCTTACCTTCGTAGTTACTCTAGTGGACAAATAAATTTCAAGCAAATACTGTTTAGTAGGGCTTATAACTGTGACAAATAGCTTATTAACTTATCACCACCACTAACTCGAATAGAAATGGAACTCCGTTAAGTTTTTTAGTTTTAACTAAGAATTCAGAGCGGTAAACAATTCAATTTTTAGGATGATACGGGTAATGATCGCTAAACCAGAGGATTCCATTTAGTGAAGTTGGGACGGGGTCAAACGAGCTAGCACAAAAATACGAGAAGGTCAAAGTACAAAATGACATACATACATCCACACATATATATAAATGTACAAACATCCCCGATTTTCAATTGTGTTACCGCTGTAAGTGTCTCGCTCACTACGCTCGCTCGCCAATAATATATATAATATATATTATGTAGTAGCCAAAAAATCCTGACAATCCTAGTGTGTCTCCTTTTAATCTTTAAAATCAATTCACAGACTATCATGACATAACCAATCCATCTTACACTTTATCATTAAAACTTATTAGACCTAGAGTAGTCAGTGATCTTGATAAAATATAAGGAGACACTTCATATGAATGCAAAATACTTACTACTGATTTCTTGCTAATAGACACTGTGGTGATACGCTCCAGTTCCTTTGTTAGTCGCTCCACTTCAGATTGGAGAATTTGTTTCTCTCTTTGATGGCGAGATTCTTGATGAAGCTTTTCTTCTTTGTGATGTGATTCTAACTGAATTCTTTCAGCTGCAATCTGGCTCTTCAGTTGATGGTTCTCAGTCTTCTGTTGATTGTTTTCTGCCTGTACTTGCATGACACTTGTCTCCAATTGATGTTTCTCTTCAATAAGTTGTGTATTTGCAGATTCAAGCATCTTTTTGTCATTTTCTAGCTTTGTATTTTCTTCAGTCAATTCTTTATTTTCTGTTTCTAATCTATTTTCAGAAATCTAATAATATAACACATCAAATGAAACAAAACATTTAAAACAAACAATATATAAATATACAGTATGGAAAAAAATTTGACATAGCAAATAATATTCAACTCGTAAAACACAAAGAAAATGAAAAAAGAGAATGTCAAATAGTATAGGTTTCGGTGTGACAACTTAAGTAACATAATTATAGTAATAACTATTTGGTAGATTTAACAAATAATTCTAGTTCACATATCGACATTACCTCGAGTTCTTTTATTCTTTTATTCTTTTCTTTAGTTTCCTTCATGTGTAACATATTGACTATGTTGATGGACCTCCCCAGATTCCCTCCATGTATGTTCTCCATTGCATCCTGTACTGGTGTTAGTGTCTCCAGTAGTTGCTCAGCAGTAGGTCTTGTTTGAGGAGTATTGTGCAGGCAATCAGTCACCATCTCTACCAGAACAGGATGAGATACCAATAACTGATCCTCCAACTTCTTCATGTACACCTCACGACGTTCTACTTCAGAGCGACCAAAAAGTCGGCCAGGATTGTGTGGATCTGAACGTGTAGCCAATAGCAGCTCTCCAGGAAATACCTAACCAATTATTGAAATTAATAAATTGATTTGTGTGCAATTGTCAATTAAAACTATCACAATACATTCAGTACCAATATTATTATTATGCTTAGTTCACCACCTATGGGGATAATGGTACAACTGTTCCGGGGTAACTCTGAGCACAAAGCTTAGGGTAGGGAGGAAAACATAAAGGACTTGCTCAGAGAAGTATATTGAGCAGTATATTAGGGTTGCATGGGCACATAACTGCAGCAGCATTCAGTGTGCAAACACTCAATTAAATTACTGTGCACAATATTGAATGAGAAATATAGCACGGAAATGGTGAAAACAGTTACATAATCAGAATTCATGAAACAAATAACAGTGCGTGAGAAAGGGTTTAACAAAGTCAAGAGAAAAAAGTACAAACCTGTGTGGTTACAAATATAGAGTGTCAACAGGAGTCTCTGCATAGCTTTGCACGAATAGTGTATGTTGCCTACTCAAGTTTGCTGTGTCTCTGGCTAGTCAAGACTACAACATTCCTATCTAACTAATCTGCACGTGCTAGTATTATATTAACTTGATTGAATGGTGAAGTCCATACTTGATATAACATAATACCATAGATATCTTTAATTGAATATTGAATAGCTTTGCACTAATAGTGTATGTTGCCTACTCAAGTTTGTTTTACCTGTGTGAGTATGTAGAGGGCAAGATGTCCGAATGAGAACACATCTAGAGATGGGCCATATCTGTGGCTCTCACTGAGAGCCTCTGGTGGCATGTACACAGTGGTCCCCGGATTCTTTGAGAGTGTTTGGGCTAGTTGAGCCGGTTTTAAAGTTACCATGCGAGAGTTTCCCATGTCAGTGATCTTAGCTGTCAGAGACGATGTGAGGAGGATGTTCCTCGCAGTCAGATCTCTGTGGACTATTGGAGGTCCTCGACTATGCAAGTAAACTAAACCGCTGCCTGTGTCTGTAAGAATGGAAATCTTGACTGCAAGTGGAATATTAGGGGCACACTCCAGGAGGTCGTCCACACTCATTTCTAGTCTCTCCATCACCAGTAGAGGTAGCTCTGATCCCTCAAGGAAACACAGACCAAGGAACTGTGTTATGTTAGGATGTCTGAGACCTGCCATGAGCTGACATTCTCGTTGATATCGTTCTACAGTCTCTCCAACTCCTTCATTCCCAGGATCCAGTAACAGTTGGTGCATACGCTTGGCAGCACACAAAACCGTGGTGTATTTTACCTGAAATAGCAATGTAAAACAATTTGAACAAGGTTTTACAAGTTTAGTATGATTGTTAAATGGAGTGCAATAACTCATTTTTTTGTAAAATGATTTCATCAACTCACAAATAGCTATTTATAAGCTAAAAATTATATTAAAGAAATAAAAACACCCCAAGATTTCATCTTGGAATTGTATCTATACGATTAGAACTCTCCACTTACTTCTAGCACTGAGCCATATGAACCTGTTCCAAGTGTCTTTCCTGTTGGTACGACCTTGTCTAAGAAATACTGTTGTAACTTAGAATCTTTACTAAAGGTTCGAGACCAGCCTGATCTTCTAGCCATGTCCTCCGATGGAATTTCCAGATAACTATACGCAGCTCCTTGATTTTTATGGAGCCAGCATAAAGGAGCTCGTATCACACCCTAAACGAAGGCAACAAAAATGGGCAAGGTCCTGCTCAAATAATAGTCTTGTAGCATAGCCAAACCCACCTCTGTTCCACCCTTCTATCGCTATGTGTGGCGAAGGGTGACGATGAACATACACCCACCATCTATATTAGTCTCCGCTTCAGACATTAACGGGGAAGTTCCGCGGCTGAACTTCTTCAATTGATGCGGCACGGACGGGCATGTTAAAAGCAGCATCTTTTATGTCACAGCTTCTGCACGGAATCTGTTGAATTATTGAATTACATTAAAACCTCTGAACAGTGATCTCATTTTAGTTGAAACTATTAGTCTTATTTCAGAGGTCGGTCCTTTCTCAGTTGTTCTTTAGTAAATGTTAACTGGTCATAAACTTCTTCATTTTTGCTTGTTTTTAATTCGTTAGTTAAATTTAAATTAAAAAAGCGATGGTATCGTATTTTTACTTCTAAATTCTCTATTACCTTCTCGCAGCTACAGATCACAATTGCCTACTCAGGTAAGGAAATACTTGGATGGATTAGTTCTGACGTTTTACAACTAGCTACTTTAACGTATTTTAGCATTAGAATAATCTTCCCAGAACCAGGGAACCATGTTTCAGGTGGTTCAAGCATTCAAGATGACAGCCAGCAATTCCTTTCGCCGCTTCCAAATTTGGTTACTCTAAATTGTGTGTAGTACGCTATTTACCAAACTACAATTGATTTACGCGTGACCGCGACCTCTCAATTTTATTTTAAATAGGTTTGGTCTGTGGTGCTGCGTGGGTGAACGTATTCATTTTGAACCATATGTGGCTGAGAGAGTGATCGTGGCTCGGACTTAAAAAGTGGTTGGTACTGGCAATCAGGGGCGCATGATTTGGTAGTATTGGTTCACACCTTGAATGAACTGAATACACTTAGTAAATGTGCATTAGCTATATTAAAATAACTCTAGTCTACATGTAAGTAGTGATTATGACTTTGTTTATTATAAGAATGAGTTATTACAGGATTAAATTATAAGTGAAAATTACAGATGTTTTAGTTGAAGAAACTACACCTTCAAAAGATTTCTTCTACAAATACAATAATCATAATAATAAAAAAAGAATTTCTTTCCTCAGCCTTCTTTTACTCAACAGATGTATTGTCTCTCTTTCACAGACATTTTTAAACAATACAGAATTGAAAATATTTGGTCGCCACCAGGAATCGAACTCAGGACCGCTTGCTTAAGCATAAGCGCTCTATCACTGAGCTAACAACAACGCCCACGCACGTATTCACAATAATTGGATTTTGGTTGCTAGGGGTTACGAACTTTTTTCTTGGTGTTTGTAGAGCTCCAACTAAGGGTGGATCCTAAAGAGTGCTGCTAATGGACTAACTAAATAAAAAGAACGGGCTTTAAGAGCCTGTTTCGTTCAAGTTACGAGCTCCTCAGCCTCAAGTATATAATCCACAACTCCTCCGCGGGTGCCGTCGCTGACGATCCCATTCTTGTCTACTGATACATTTGTTGATTGTCTTCAAAACCTTCGTTGTACTTTTTCTCAATTCTGCTTTGTTTTGTCTAGTTGACTGTGCTGATTTGATCCTCGCGGCAGCGCGCCCGAATTTTCTTCTTTCAAAAAAAATTGCAAACGAACATTTTGTAGCTAAGGTCATAGTCAGCCTGGGTACGAAATTTGCAGTCATTTCTACTCGTAGTTTCTGAGAAGAAACACAAAACAGACTCCAGGACTAAAAATTAGTCCACGCGATCTTTTGGCAGAGACTTGATTGCTTTCAAACCACACCCACAACAGATTCAATTAATTCCCGCTGGAAAGTGAGTTCCAGGTGCTCTCAACTTTCGGGCGCCTACCGGTTAGCAAACCGGTTATCTGGCCGCCTTTCCTTCTGGATGGTAAGCCCTACTGAAACGAGTGTGAGGAGATTATTGTAGTCTAGTTAATAGTGTTTTTCTCGGCATGGTCAGGTAAGGGAAGCCTTTTATCAAGCTAGCTAGATGCATATTCAGTGTATGTATGTACCTATAATATATTAGTGAACCATTTTTGCTGCTGGAAAACTCTACAGTTTCAGTTTTTGTACAGTTTCTGTACTTAGCTATTCACTTCATTTGGTTATTCATCCTTACTTAGCTAGCTACATCACAAAATATTCATCTATATTTAGCTGGCTATTTCAAAATATTTTTTATATAAAATAAGTATCATTATAATATTATATACATTCATAAAAATTATCACTGGTCATCACTATACTGTAAAATATAAAAATCATAAGTGATATATCAAGAAGAAGTTTTGCACAAGAATAAAAATTTAAAATAATGGAGTCTTTAGTGCGGTATTATTTACCTGTCAAAGCTTTGATACAATCTGGGAGCCAGTGTCTGCTCTAGAAAGAAACAATACTGATAAAGTAAGCCAAGAAATACAATATCAAACAGCTGCGCTTTACAACTTTACAACTACATACATTCAATATCGGGACAGTCACCCATACCAAAGTTGATATAACTATCCTTAATATACTGTTCACTTTGCAAAACCGATCTATAATTTCCTCTCTTTAGTTAGATTCAAAGTCAAGAAAATGTGTATTTTGGGTTATCGAGTGGAAACAAAAGGTTATAGACTCCATGGTGTGAGAAGATCAAAAGTGATCTACAGTCTAGATGTTAAGTTCAATGAAAGGTACTAATAGTGAAATTGAACAGATTTGTACAGAAGAAAAGCATTTCGTGGAGTTGAAGCTTAATTGGCGATATTTCTGATGAAAATGAAGTTGATATAACAATTATATTACTGGACTCATTGTGATCTTTTAACTGAACTACACTGGATTCTCGATTCATGTTTAGTGAATAATTGTTTAGAACCAATGCCACAGAATCTGCAATAATGTCACAGGATTCGGATAAGAATAAGGTAGTGTTTACTGGACCTGGTAGAGTATATAAATCTAGCTCTGATTTTGTTTGTTGAATTTTAAATACAAGCAACATTTTATTGACAGGATTATATTAATAGTTGCCCTATAGTTTAAGTTATTCTTTATCTACAGTTTTACAAGTAATAAGCAGTCCATAGGAAGGTTGAAAGGCAGTGTATATTTCATTCATTTTGAACAACTGTCCTGCACTGGTTACATCTTACCCAGCTGTCTTTAGTTGTACTCCAGTACTTAGTAGGTTTTCATGTGCTCTACAGCTCAGTTTTAGTTTTTCTTACCAAAAATTAAAATACTCCAAAACTAAGCAGGTTTGGCTTTAGTTTTAGTAAACTAAAACAACACTATTCAAGTCATCATGTTTTGAATGATATCATTCTTTACATTGGGAACGCATGCAAAAGGGACCTTTTTGTATCAACATTGTTCTGTAATACATAGACACCATTTTTGCAAACTTGATTCTGCTTTATTAAATTAGGCAGACATGTTTGAAACTTTTATCTATATGACTTGTCCTTACAACAAAACTTGGTGATCAGGAATTCTACTGCATCATCAAGTTGAGATTAGTTCAGCCATACACCTAATAGAATGACTTCTATTATTCAACACTTCTATAGGCATGAAATGTAGATCAGTTATGGTTGAGTGCATCTAAACTAGTTGCTTTGTGCAGTCCTAATAAATTGCAATAGTTTAGAAAAATAGAAAAATAAAGAGTACTTATTAATAATAAAACTTTTTGAGCTAAAGCCAATTCCATAAAATTATTAATCCCATTATTATCCAAATGACATTGTCTGTTGGCCATTTTCATTCAACTACTTTGGAACTACACACTCACAACAAAATCTATATCTCCCTACCACTCGAGTTAGCCATGAGGCCACAATTTATTGAGCTGTTCTTGTGCATTATTTTGTTAAGATTGTGAAAATTTATTCTTGGCACCCAACTACTTACTTTAAAATATGATGAGTAGCTAATATTAGTACCTTGAAGGTTCTTGTGGGGACATTGACTGGTGTACAATGGGACTTTAACTGAAAGCAAGATATTGGGAGTGTCTTGCGGAAAACCCAACAGTTTGAACCTGACGGTTAATGTCCAATGAATATGCATAAAGAAATGAGAGTATTAAATTATAGTCTAAATTACTTTTACCATTTTAACTTTAGAACAGAAATTTATCTTTGCTAAGTGCCTGCAAACTTCAAAGCATTGCTGGCACACTCAAATTTCTTTAACTGAGATGAGGCTGGTAAAACAGTTTCGACACAAATTATATTTCTTTCATGGTGCCAGTTTATATTATTAAATTGAGAGATATACACTAATTTTTAAACATGGATGTACATTGCTCAACATTCTAGCTAACCATGAGGGCAAAATTTTCCTGTAGTGTAAAGACCAAGTAATACGTACTTCAAAGGACAAATGAATGAAATAGAATGTAAGAACATGTGACAGTTATACACATGTTTTGTTTTCTGTCATTGCATATACTTATTTCATTTAGTAGCACATGAGTATTTTATTCTACTCTTCATCAGAAATTAGCTACTTTCTTAAAAATTTATTTCTGGTTTCAAATTCATTTGTTTTGTTTTTTTCAAGCTTTTTTTTTTCAGACATGCAATTATTAGCTTTGGTCTTGATGATCTTGTCATTTCTTGAAAATTATAATATAAGCCCTAACCACACATCTGCTGATACTGTATGGTCCTAGCATTGCAGGCTAAACCTTGCCACCCTTTTCATTCCCTTGAGCAGTATCTTAACATGAAATTCATGCTTAGATAATTGGTGTATTTTAAGTTTTCCTGTGCTTTAGTTATATTGAATTCAACTCACTACTATAATCGCTGTTGATCCTGTCATTCCAGTAAAACACCTCTATTCATGTCAGTTACAGTGATAATATTGAATCAAGACATCAATCGTGGGTATTAGTAAATTACCACAACTACCTGCAGTGCTGCCTGTGCTACTAGTGCCCAAGTGCTTTGTTGAGCCTCAAACGGCATGACATTCATTAGTATACAAGTTCAACGAACCAACTTGCCAACAAAAGAACAAAACTTGTTTTTTGCATAATTACATCTTGTTGTAGCTTGTTGTGTCTATTGTAAATACTCTGTTTAGTATGTGCAAAGTCAGCTGCATCATTACGTCATTTTTATTATAGCTATGTACATATAGGGTTAGTGCTATGCTTGAACATCGATTACTAACCTGAAGTTCAACTTGAAGAATGCTGTTATAGATGAACTGGCATTCACAATGCATGCAACAAAGTAACAGCAATTCATAATAATACAATTCCAATTAATATGGGTACAATTAGTAATGATGATTAAAAAATGCTTTAGGATAAACAACACCCATTAATCACCATCACTAATTGTACCCATAATATTGCATACACTCCAACTTTTAAAAAGTGCTTTAAGAATAAACCACACCCATTAAAGTTGGAGTGTATGCAATAAGAAATAAAAGGGTCATATAAGATAAAAATGTAAAACTTGTAGATGTAGATATAGCTAATAGTTATTCTTGTCTTCTGGAGGTAAGGAAGGTAGGCTGGGTGGGGGGAGAAGGTGGGCGCGGGACAGTTTAAACTAAACTATTACAATAAACCCTGTCATAGCAAACTTGATAATAATGGTATGCAGCCATTTTTAATTCATGCAAGAAACCAATGATGGAATACATGATATGATTGAGAGAAAGGAGAGGTAGTATTGACAGTCACCATAGATGGTGTCGAATTTTTAAGAATCTTTCTAAAATGATCTAAATCAGAAACTGTTAAAATTGAACAGCTAGTTTGTTTGCATGTGATAAAAAATGATCACAAATTGCAATTCTATAGGAAAAAAAACAACTATAAGTATTCTCTTTACCTCTTATGTTATTAGGTAGAGTCATGTGGTCATTGCCAGCACTGAAACAAGCTAAAGACATTAGCGGGTACACTATACCTTATTCCAGTCAAATCCAACTATTCCACCAGATGAGAGTAGATTCAATTCAGTGGGAGCCTCCAAATTCACATAATATTTCATAGTTTTATTTTGCTTATTCTTAAAGATAACATTTATCATCATAATATTTCATAAGTAATGTGTGTCAATTTGGTTGCCCTCATATTTTGATCACTGACCAGGGAAGGTGATTTATTAACTGATTTTCAAAGTCACCACAGGATTTCTAGTGTTTACACTCACACATGGGATTCTCATGAATTTTAGAAAAAAAGAAGAATGACTATTTAGCTAAGTAAGGTTATCTCGAAAAAATAACAACAACTGAGTATGACAAACCACGAATTTTAATATAAGAATTACCAAGTGTGATTGTTTCTACAAGGAATAATTCAATATTTTCATGTAGCTAGATCATTACAGTCTGTTTCTATTTACTTAAATAATAAACCATACTTCAATATAATGATGTTAAATTTAAGTAATAAAGAAAGTGACTCCTATGAGTAATGAGAATGCAGAAATTATTGTAGGCATTTGCTGAAGGCACCAAGTTTCCATATCACAATTAAATTAAATATACGGCTTCTTAAATAAATTTGCATATAATTTTTCATATTATTCTACATTATCTAATTTCTAAAAAAAATTCCAGGCCTGTAGTATTTCCTTGACACAATGCCATTTGTTTTGTGTAGCTACTCCAAAGTGACTCTGGGATCATGACTGTTTCATACAATTCTTCTTTGCTTTTAAACATCTTCTACAATATTAATGTTGGACTTGTGGATTTGGACTCGGATCCATTCAAGCTTTTGTCTTCAATAAATTGTGACAGAATCAAGGTTAACCTGCTGTTAATTAAGCTATTGTAGATACAGAAATATCAATCTTATATTGTGTCATCAAGATGATTGAGTCTTCATTTAATGTTAAATGAAATGAATCTTGATTTAGCTACTCAACTTCATAAACCTTACTTATCATGAAAGAAATCTTCATAAAGCTGTTAACTTCATTGCTCACGTTAAATGCATAATAATCTGTCAATAAAAAATTTTTAAGCAACGATAGCTACTCCTCTGCCTCGATCAGCTTTAAAAAAAACTTTGCCTACCGCCTCATGACACTCTCCCTACTCTTTTCCAACCCCTGTATGTTCAGGGTGAGCGTGAGCACACGATACCAATATTTCCGGAAATATGGGAACGCTGGATACCCAATTTTATGGGATAACCCATATTTCCGTGACACCATCTAGAATGTTGCAACAGGAATACAACGCAAAGTTTGAGCAGTACTACGTCATAGGATATGATATCATTATAAGTCACCTATTGTTTGTAGTCTTCCCAATTAGCGAGGAGAACTGAACAAACCGCTCCATGTCAACCTACCGGACCCTTTTCCTGTAGCGTTTGGTAAAGGGTCTCGCTACGCGAAACCAGTAATACTTGGTCTAAGAAATACTGTTGCAGCTTCGAATATTTTCTAAAGGTTCGAGACCAACCTGGTGTTCTAGCCCTGGTTTACCGTCCTCAAAGAGAATAGCCAGATTTCTACTCCAAGCTCCTAAGATTTTTGTAAAGCCAGCGAAAAGGAACTCGTACTGCGCCCCTCGCCCACTTATTTACTGACCGACTCGACCCTTTACCTTTTATATTGGGTGCGTGTTGGGGAAGGAATGTCATGAATATTGTAATGAGTGTACATTGGAATTACGTGTTATGTGTCCACAGTGAAACAGCTGCATGGGGACATGGACTTTTAAATAAATCTGTTCTGGAGGAATGCAGAAATTGCAGGCCTTAAGGTATTGACACTCACACCTTAGGCATAATGTGCAGCTAAAAGGAGAGTGGGGACCAAACACCTCAACAGTATTAACTTATTGTCATGACATTTACATATTATTTATGCATAAATGTAATTATTATTGTTTGTATGTTGTTTGTGTGGTTAGTTTCAGTGGCTGTAGTTGCAGCTGAATTTTATGTATCATTTTTTTTATGTTGTTATTTTTTAGTTGTCCAGGTTTCTTGTTACAAACATTTAGATTGTGTGAATGTTTGTGCTTTCATTTTTATTCATTTATTTTTGTCAGTTTACAGTTTCCTTCTTTCTTTGTGATTGGTCAGTTATGCATTCTTTGTGATCCTATTGGCAGTCTATAGAAGGCTGACCAGGGATAGTCATAGACTCACACACTCTCTTTCCATTATCTTTACACTTGTATAACCAGAGTTGACTTACAAAGTCTACTAACAGTTACAATAGTCATAATAATATTATCTGAATGTAGCATAAGTAAAGAACATAATGTGGTGTATAGTAGGGACTTTTGAGGTTACTGCCACCTGAATCAGACCAACACCAGCAGTTCAAGGCTATATGGGAGATACTCAGTATCCAAACCCTGGGACCTAATTCTAACACTTATCAATTTCCCAGTAGCTATGACTATTTAGCAGTTTCTATGAATTTTCCAATGGTAGCACAAAAAGCAAAGGTTTTAAATGGGCCAATTGCAGGAAATACTTAGTGTATGGGGGAACTGTGTAGTATGATGAATGTAGTGAATGAAATGTATGAATGTATGAGTGTATAGAAAACGAAATTGTCAAATTAATACAAGACTGTCAATGTCTAATGAGCAAAGAAATGGAAATGTGGCGATCTTCACCACATCTTCCCCTCCTTCAAACTTGATATCTTTGATTAAGAAGATTCCTCCACAATCCATCCCTGTCGAGACAGAGCATCAGCAATGACATTCATTTTTCCAGCGACATGCATGATTTCAAAATGATAGTTAGACAATGAAATCGACTCCAAAGTCGATTGTCTAGAACAGCTGAAGAAAACAGATTAACCAAGGCTTTGTGATAAGTATACACTACAAATTGTGTACATAAACAAACAATATGAGGAATGCCCGATAATGCCAGAGCTTCCAGCTTTGTGTCACTATAACTTCTTTCAAAATCATTCAATTGACGAGAAATACACAAGGTACTAGACATCATTCCTGCAAACACACAAAACAACACCAACTCCACACACAGATGCATCAGTAAACAAATAGTATCTGTCAGACAAATCAGGAATTGTCAAAAGAGAATGATTACAAATAATCAATGATAATATTTGAATACATCAGTCAAGTATCTGTCCACTCTAAAGTTTTTAGTGAAGTCTTAGGTATGCTAGGTCAGGAATGCTAAATATTCTGCAAAGTTTGGGATAAAACGAGTGTAGAAATTTGCCAAACCCAAAAATGAATGAAGTTGAGAGAAACTTAGTGGATGAGCATAGTTATGGAGTAGTTTGATTCTTGCCTCAGGTACACTTAGAAGACCATTGCCAACCATAATCCAAAAAACTCAAACTTTTCAAAACACTAACAGCATTTAGATGACTTGACTGTCAATCCATGGCTGGACAGTTATGACAACACAGACTACATGTTTAAAGTGATCTGACCAACAATATATAGATATTACTTGTTACATTAAAAGTTGAGAAAAGTAGCAAGGGCATTGGAACTAAAACTGCAAGGGACACTCTACCATTAGTCAATAATAAGCACACCATTCACAATGATACATTTACGCATAATTGACTTTGCCCAATCCCACACATGCTCTAGAGACTCATCACTTTGTTGCAGCTGAATATAATCGTCTCTTGTTATATCATCAAATTTTAGATTTGGTATTGAAACTAATACATAGTCAAGAAACTTAGCTATACTCAAAGAAGCAACAGATTTCTCAAAACTGCCATTCACAGATACTAAATCCATACTTAATTCTTCTACATCTACATTCTCACACAGCACATCACATTGGTCATCTACAGTAACAGCTCATCACTAGCTTTTTTAACCAAAATGAGAGGATTCTAGTACACAATTTTGAAATTTCAGTGGGATTTCTCATTTCCATAAAGTTGATAATAATTTTCTGGCATATGTAACCATGAAGATCATATTATTAATTTTCGAGGGAGCAAAAACCAGCTTCAGGGTAGTATAAATGCAGCCTAGCAATAATATGCTCCTAACATTGGCTCCCAATAATTTTCAATTCTGAGCAATATTACCATTGTAATATATACTGTTATCAGTTTACTACAGTAGCATAGCACTCTTCAGTCTTACTCGTTCACTGTTAGTAGCCCAGAGGTAAGACTGATATTTTAACACATGCAGGACAAGGATTCAATGTGAAAAAATGGACCACAACAAAAAGTAGATGACTATGATGATGATAACGTTGCATAGCTACAAAAATGTAGTCATAGCTGTGACATGATCAGACAGTCTCCTAGACATCGTTACAACAAAATATTAGTAACCTTGTCAACCATTCACAATTATATCAGCCATAATCTTTTGCTGATGAAACCGTTTTGATTGAGTATTGGAGATGGGGGTGGGAGGATGGTTTCTGAAGTTTACTAGAGGAGTTGGTGTCTATAAGCTATGCTGATTGCATTTCGCATAATTCAAAATAGACAAGTAGCTAATTCGTTTTTTTTTTCTTAACTGATGCTATGTATTGTCAAATTTTCTGTTATTGTATGTATTGAATGATGATTATAAAATATTAATGTGAGTTTGACCATTGGCATCATTGATGTTAAGGTTGGCATGGAAACATATCACAAGAATTTCACTAAAGAATCTGTAGAGAAGATGTACAATGCTGTAAGTTACTGAGTCATGTTCTTGTCTGTGCCATGTACCCCGCCCGTCATTGCAGCCTGATGGAAGCAAGCCAATAGCTCAGCAAAAGAGAAAACATCAGCTGTCTTTCCTGGCCTATCATGTGAGTGCAATAATAGATTTGTGGGTGTGGTCAAATTTAGTCACATTTACCGATGCCAGTAAATACCTTTGATTTGATGGATGCTATCAACTCCTCTCAATTAGTGAAACTCAATTAGGAGGTTCCACTTGTGTGTGTGTGTGTGTGTGTGTGTGTGTGTGTGTGTGTAGGCCAAAGAGAAGAGCTGAAGTTGTTGAAGCAGTGGGCTCAGTCTGCTGCCACACGCAGAGACACACATATGAAGTATGGCTTCTAGCTCCACCTACCTCCCTCACTCACTCAAACAGCAGCACAATTTATTCTTTCAATTATAATTTTAAATTACAATTTTAAATGGATGAAAAATGATTGAATTTAAAACCACAGGAATGATGACCTGTGTGAAGTCATGTGACATTCTGCAGTGTCACATGACATGATGTGATATCCATACCAGTCCAGTCTTCATGCAGTGAGGTGTGGTAAATGTAGTACTTCATTGCCTGAGTGAAGAGGGGGGATGTGCAATGCCCCCCGTTTGTTGGCTGTGTTGTATTTCGACATGTAGAACTGGAACTTCATTAATATCTTGTACTGCAGCTCCTCCTTTCTTGAAGTAACACCAAAAGTACCTGCCTAGAAATAAGAAGGAAAAAAATTGTAATTTGCTGTAACTGTAGCTCATACACTAGTGTCTACCAGTACCTATGTGTAACTCATACACTAGTGTTGTAACAGTACCTATGTGTAGCTCATACACTAGTGTTGTACTATGTACCTATGTGTAGCTTATACACTAGTGTTGTACCAGTACCTATGTGCACTATACACTAGTGTTGTAAAAGTACCTATGTGTAGCTCATACACTAGTGTTGTAACAGTACCTATATTTAGGTGGTATAGAGTCGGATATATTCATGCCCAGTCGACCACACCCACGCGTAGATATGATATTGTGGGAGTCACTGATATCACAGGACACAATGAAATGGTTTCGCTTGTCTCCATTATCTGCCACCAAAATATGACAGCCATGCCTAGACACACCTCCCTCACCGCCATGTGGGGGAAAGGCTGCACACACACACACACACACTAATCTAGTTGAACATAATACCACGGTTATTGTTAGTTAGGCTCCAGTAATTCATGTCACACCTTTCCCATTATCCTGCCACTACTACTGTTGCATGCCATGAGGAGCATTGCCTGGGTGAGGAAGCCTGGTCTGGTGGGAGAGTTGGGCTGGTACGACACTTCACAACCCGAATACAGTGCCACCACGTAGGGACGAGGTGGGGGCATGACAGAAGGGGTGTGGTTACACTGGCTGAAAGATAATGGCATGATGCATAATGACCCGGCTCTAAGAAGCCTGAACATGTGACAATATTTTGCTTTTGACTGCCACTGGCCAATACTACTGAGGAAGGAAGTGGCAATGAAGCTCCGCCCACTTGGTCAAAGTCACTGCTACACTTCACGACAATCACTCCTAGATCAACTTGCTTGGAGGTGGAGTCACCTCTGTATAAAAACACACACACATTCATACATCTTAGCTATAATAAAACTAGTGGCCCTACTGGGACTTGACTTCTTGCTATATCAACAGTCTGTTTGCTACATTGGGCTGTCTCACACTATGCTGGCTGACCTATTGCTATGCTGGCTGACCTGTTGCTATGCTGGCTGACCTGTTGCTATGCTGGCTGACCTGTTGCTATGCTGGCTGACCTGTTGCTATGCTGGCTGTTATGCTGGCTGACCTGTTGCTATGCTGGCTGACCTGTTGGCTTATGCTGGCTGACCTGTTGCTATGCTGGCTGACCTATTGCTATGCTGGCTGACCTGTTGCTATGCTGGCTGACCTGTTGCTATGCTGGCTGACCTGTTGCTATGCTGGTAGACACTGATGTCCACTTCTGTAGTGACAGTCAGACTGAAAGCTAGAACATGGAGTCTGTTAGCTGCATAGGGCAATAGTTCACCCTCCATCCTTGTAGAACACCATCCTGTGCGATATTTGCAAACATCCACCTCCCAGAAATACCTACACACACACACATACACACACACACACAAACTTATGTACCCCTGACTAATGTATTACATCATGACATACTGAAGGAAGTCTGAGAATTCTATCCAAAAGAATCCTTGTTCCTCTGTATTGTAATGGAGGACGTCTTTGAGCCAGTTGTTGCGTTCCCAGACAAAGTCATTCTTGGACCAGCGTCCCTGCCATGTGCTCCGCCCCCATGGGTTGCGTAGACGTAACAACTGAACCTGCGTGTCATCATACATAGCCAGGGTCAATACATCCAGTATGGAGTAGGCGTGGTTTTCTTCTAGCCCCACCATCTTGTAGTCTGCTGTCACATGACCTCCACAAGAGGCTCCCATAGGACATCTATAAGTTGACCACACCCACATATGACTTTATTGTACATAGTGAGAGTTGTACTCACTGAGACTCTCTGTAGCTGATGAGTTGAGCCCAAACCAAGTCTCTATCCACACTGCCATCTTCTAGCTTCAAATCATATCCTACATGAGAATACTAAACTCATCTAATCACCATAGCTATAGCTGTACACACCATAGCTATAGCTGTACACACCATAGCTATAGCTGTACACACCATAACTATAGTTGCACACACCATAACTATAGCTGTACACACCATAACTATAGCTGTACACACCATAGCTATAGCTGTACACACCATAACTATAGCTGTACACACCATAACTATAGCTGTACACACCATAACTATAGTTGCACACACCATAACTATAGTTGCACACACCATAGCTATAGCTGTACACACCATAGCTATAGCTGTACACACCATAACCATAGCTGTACACACCATAACTATAGTTGCACACACCATAACTATAGCTGTACACACCATAGCTATAGCTGTACACACCATAACTATAGTTGCACACACCATAGCTATAGCTGTACACACCATAACTATAGTTGCACACACCATAGCTATAGCTGCACACACCATAGCTATAGCTGTACACACCATAACTATAGTTGCACACACCATAACTATAGTTGCACACACCATAGCTATAGCTGTACACACCATAACTATAGCTGTACACACCATAGCTATAGCTGCACACACCATAACTATAGATGCACACACCATAACTATAGCTGTACACACCATAGCTATAGCTGTACACACCATAGCTATAGCTGTACACACCATAACTATAGCTGTACACACCATAACTATAGTTGCACACACCATAGCTATAGCTGTACACACCATAACTATAGCTGCACACACCATAGCTATAGCTTTACACACCATAGCTATAGCTGTACACACCATAGCTATAGCTTTACACACCATAGCTATAGCTGCACACACCATAGCTATCGCTGTACACACCATAGCTATAGCTGTACACACCATAGCCATATAGCTATAGCTGTACACACCATAATTATTATTATAGTTGCACACACCATAGCTATAGCTGTACACACACATAGCTATAGCTGTGTATAGCTATAGCTGTACACACCATAGCTACAGCTATAAAACTGTAGACCATATGTCTGTCCAGTTGTCTCTAATGGCCTGTGATCCAGTGACAGGCTGTCTTACCATTGGCCTGGCCCTCTGGGAAGTACACAGATGGGGTTGCCTTGCTCCTATTGTTCAACATAATTTTGGCACAAGGTAGACCAGTGAGAGTTGACAGACCAGAGAGAATAGTTCCAGAGTTCAGAGCCTCATAGCTGCCATAGAGCTTAGCTAGAGCCTTCTCAATGAGAGGAACCCACAGCTGCTTCCTGCCAGCCTACAGTGTTCCAAACAGCAACTATAACACATACATACTGGTAAGACTCCCCAGGACTCACCTTAGAGTATGCCAGAGTAGCATTCTTGCGACAAGGCAAGCAGTCATCCACCAGCACCGTCACCCACGTCCCATCTTTACACAGCCGCACTTGATAGGCTCCAACCTCAGGACAATATTGCTTAGTCAGCATTATATCTTCCAGTAAAGCCTTATTCTCAGCTATAACTGACAAAGCACTCAATACCCTGCAATCAATAAAAAACAACACTAAACAGGAATACAGGAAAGAAGTGTTACTGAATGGAGGATAAGTGTGACAGAATGGGGGAGAAGTGTGACAGAATGGGGGAGAAGTGTGACAGAATGGGTAAGAAGTATGACAGAATGGGGAAGAAGTGTGACAGAATGGGGAGAAGTGTAACAATGGGGGAGAAGTGTGACAGAATGGGCAAGAAGTATGACAGAATGGGGGAGAAGTGTGACAGAATGGGGGAGAAGTGTGACAGAATGGGTAAAAAGTATGACAGAATGGGGGAGAAGTGTGACAGAATGGGGGAGAAGTGTAACAATTGGGGAGAAGTGTGACAGAATGGGCAAGAAGTATGACAGTAATTTCCAGCTGCTCATTCAGCTACTTGACTGCTTTCTCTTGCTTTACCCACTTGCCCAGCCCTTCATCCATTTACCTAACAGGCATCATCCAGCTTTCACTGGACTATTCATTGCGGGGGAGCTCTGGTACCTATTGTTGATACACCATGACACTGTCACGCTCGATAAGCTACCGAGCTTTGACAATCATAGTCAGTATCATTGCTATAGCATTACGGGGTACGCCCATTTCTGGCATGTTGCGGGCCAGCAGGTTTCTCTGATGCCCGTTACCTGCACATTGTCGGCCAGTGGGTTTAGCCTCTCACACCCATTTTCAGCAGACAGCTGGCCAGTGGGTTAGGTCACGCCCATTTCCAGCTCAAGGCTGGCCAGTGGGTTAGCCCATTTCCAGCTCAAGGCTGGCCAGTGGGTTAGGTCACGCTTTCCAGTGGCCCAGTCACACCAGTTCGTTGTTTACTGTTGATCTCAATGTGAATTTAACCACATGCAATGTTCCCCCACGTTTTCCCCAAAATATCCATGCCTGCTTAAAATAAGGCTATTGTTGTTTCATTTGTTATCCATGGTTGCTGGTTAAATAAAAGCAAAGGTATTTCTTGAACTGCAATTTAAACAACCTGTGACTCTAACAATCAGAGGGATATAGAATCAGGTAAAGAATGGCTGGCAGCTAATGCTTCACTCTCACTGTCTAGTTCCTACAAACTTATTAAACGCGCTTGAGCACAAATGGCGAGTGAGCCTTCCAAGTTAGAACCTAAATACTGTTGTATGATTAATTTTAACTTCTAACACTCCAGCTAATAAAATAGGTTGAGTTTTTAAAATTACATATATACGGTAAAGGGGTTTCAGTGCCATAGTAAACCACTCACCGCAACTGTTTGACTTGTTTGAACATAACTCTATTGGTCCAGCCCCACAAGCAGGTCTGGACACGGAATAGTACTGGTTCATCTATATTAGGACATGTTTACTATTGTAGTAGCTAAAAAGCTGTGCTAATCACCTCAATCGGCAGCTAAAATATTTATTTGTTAGTTAAACATTTACTTTGTGCTATTCTTAGTAGTTGTAACACACACACACACACTTGTTCACTGGACATACCAATACAAGACTTACCTTCGTGCTTAGACTATTGGACAATGGATTTTCAAGTAAGAACAACAGTGTTGCGTAGGGTGTATAACTATGACATTAACTTACCACCGCCACTAATTCGAATAGAAAATAAACTCAGAAGTTTGTAAGTTTAATTTAACTGCACCCACAAAAGAATTCTAAGTGGTAAACAATTCAATATCTTTGGATGATACGGGTAAAGATCGATAAACCAAAATATTCTGTTTAGTGGTGTATGGGATGAGGTCAACCTCATATAGCACACAATAATATGAGGGTCAAAGTACAAAATGACATATGTAAATCCCCGATTTTCAATTGTGTTACCCCTGATAGTGTCTCACTCGCTTTGCTTGCTTGCCAATAAATCCAGCCTCCCAGTCACTCACTTCAAAACCATCCTTACCAACAATTTCCTAGTACTCCTTGTGCTATATCTTCTGGTCCTGGGTTCCTGAATATAGACCATGGAGTTGTGTTGGAATCCTTGATCTGACTGGGTCTCAACCACTGATAGTCCTCCAACACTGAGCGAGTACAGCCATCTCCATACAGAGACCCACTAGTAGGAGGGAAATCTGGATCAGTGAATGGTTCTCTGTGCTACACACACACACACACACACACACACACACACACACACACACACACACACACACCCTATTTCAGTGATGTATAGACTATCCTACAACTAGTGGACTATACACAGTGATGTATAGACTAATATACTGTAGCGGAGATTAATTAAAGATATGTTGTCATATCGAAACTGAAAGTCAACAGTTCAAGTGGACAAACAGACTCTAGTGACAAACAACAACAACTGGTGGCACAAAGAACTCGGCTAGCTAATCTTCATTCTTTACTTGCAAACTGGACTGGCTTAGAAAGAGGTATAGTTGCAGTGAAATGTCAATATGGTGGGATGCAATCTTCCATCTTCAAGTACACATTGAAAGTGACGCAGTCAACAAAATAAAAACTAACAACAGAAATAACAATCCAGGTCAACAACATCAGGATATACCTAACACTAACTACTGACAAAAACAAATCAGCTAAATGTCAACAAAACTGTATGTAAATAACAGCTTGGCCATGGGTGAGTTCATGCATGCATTAACTAGAATTACCTGACCCCCCCCCCTCCCCCACCAAAAAAAGAACAACAAACAAACAAACAAAAAATAAAACAAAAAAAACAACAACAAGAGTCGTTTTTCTTTTAATAGTTTTTGTGGTTAAATGCTAGCAGCATTCGGCTGGTATTAGTTTATTCTCTTCATGTGCAATAATCAACCTATCCACATGCCACATGCATGCTGTCTGTCCTGAACTTGTACATACCTGTAGGCAATAGGACCTGATCTGCTGGTAAGTATGGTTTGCCATTAACCTGTCGTCCATTTTCTTGGCTACTATGGAGGGTGTATATTGACTTGCAGAGAGCAGAGTGGAATCCTTCAATGCTCCACTGCCTATGGTGTCCCACTAAGTGATGCAAGGTGGCAGGTCGGGCACGCCTACAGTTCTGACTCCTCCGCAAGGTGTCTTCCTAGGCATACCAATTGCCACTGGCATCGTTCCACAAACTCATCTCTTTACATCTCATGCGGTCCCATAGCACAGTTGTGAGGCCAGTGGACAGGCTAGTATCGAGCTGTGAAGCAGGAGGAGTTGCAAACTGATTTGTCCTGTGTTGCAGTGTTCCTTCCATGATAGCTCCAGGGGATAGCACGGGATTCTTCCTCCTGTGTGCCATTGCCCTGAAGAGCTCCCTGATGATGAAATGGGAAGGTCTGGCTGGGCTGATGTCTCCAGGAACAAGGCCAGAACTCGGTGATAACTGGGTGTTAGCACTGCTATGATGATCGTTACAAGGCATCAAACCATCAACATTCTTACGTGATTGATGTGATAACACATCACCATTGTTGTCATGTGATATGGGAACTTCGCCATGGCTATGAAGCCACCTATTGTCGTGTGGCTACTGGTAGTCCCAATAGGTCCCAGGTACAGCCCTGTTAAGCTACAAGTGTTGTCTGCTTCTGCGCAAGGAGAATATGTGTTGACAAAGTGCAGGAGCTCTGCTGGGCAATCTCCAATCCCACATACATAACACTTGTAGTACTGGGGTATGGTGTAGTTGAACACACCACAGAATGAACACTCCCAACAAAAACTGTCTCCTTGGAAATCTTGGAATTTTTTATCCACTGATTGAGTGCAACATTATTAGGTAAAGGGTTGTTATCCAGGGCCGGCACAGAGAATGTGTTATGACTGGTGTCTGTAGCAATCTCTGTATACCTTCTGTCATTGTCATGACAAAAAGGTTGATGTCTGGCTTTGTCACTGTGAGAGACTGTCTGCACGGAAAGTGAAGGAAATGTATTACTTGAAGGTTTAGTACCAAATTCTGATGAAGACACAATTTCAAACTCGTCATTACTACCAGAGCCATTACTATGGTTACTGGTGACCTGTTGGGGCCTACACTTGGAGCACAACTGTGTGCTACTCATGCCTGTGGCAGTTATCTTCATTCCACATTTAATACAAGTTTTGTTGGATGACCACCAGCTCTTGATTCTATCCATAAAGGTTGTTTGCTTATCAGAAGAGGTTACATGTCCCAATTCTTCAGTTAGTTTAGGGGCTCCAGTTCGTCTGGCGAAGCAAGAAGTGCATTTTACTAATTCTGGTTCGTTTATAGTCGGACAACGGACACACTGCCAGTCTTCCTGTATTTCCTTATTGGCTGTGTAATTATTTACAACTTTTCTAGACATTTAGATGTTACATAGTTTCATCAATTGAAAGTCAGAATATTCAGTTCAACTATTACAATTTAGGCTGTGGAAGTCTAAACACCTTACCCAATATGTATTTTTTACGCTGGTGACTCCACCCATAACAATGTATGTTCTAGAAGGTGCACACCATACTGGCTGCATCAGTTTCATATAAGCTGTCTTCGTTGCTGTTGTTTGCCTATGATGCTGATTTTCTGGTAGTACTCGTCAAAGTATTAGATAATTCCGTGCGCTCTGACCATGACAGCTTCAACTGCGGCTTCCAATCCTGCTTCTACCAGTGCAGGCAGTCAAAGTCTGTTTAATGTGTACTACCTGGGACAGACTGTAGTGGACAGATGATGCACGTCTTCTATCATGCCATGGACTATAGAGGAGCTCAAGTTGAAGATGGAGAAGATTAAGTTCATATGGTTATCTCCAGGTAACACTAGGCTATCAAAAGTACCTCCCACATAGTATAGAGCTCTCTACTGGATACATGTAGCCGTCCAGAACCACTCCATATAATGCAATCTTCCAATCTGAATGATTAGGGGCTATTAATTATAACCAGCCATCTACTAGTAGTGTGATGCGCTCTAATAGCACAAAATAGCGAAGCGAGCGATGCATGTTCCCTGTAATTGCAGCTATTCCATGCATGCTTGGTGTGGCTACAAAATACTATCAAAGTGAGAAAACAATAGTGGTAGCTTTTTTCTATGATGAGGAATAGTCTAATAAATAAATTAGGAACATTTAATGACTTTTCAAAAAGAAAGATTATTTACTTTGCTGTTTCTGTTTCGTTTTAGCTCTCCTCCTCCTTGCCCTGTCTTATTCATTTCTTATCTCTCTCCTTACTAATAATTCTTCTGGAGTTTCTAACGCCCCCAAAGCTCTTGACCGAGCGTTTCTAACGTTTTGTCTCTCTTTCCAGAATTTGTTTCACTGGGCATCGCTACTTCGTACGGCAGGTAAACAAAACAAAATGTTGCTAAGTAGGTTGCCAGGCCCGCGCAAGCGCGTAGGAGAAAATGTGCACACGTACGCCCACGCAAGAACAAAAACAATTCCTAGACCTAACAAATAAAATATATACATATATATATAGCGGACTAATTAATAAGTCAATTCCGCTCGCTTCGCTCACTTCCTTGAACTATGCATGGAAGTGTTGTCTCCACTGTTGGTATTGAGCAATGCTCTCTTGAATGGGTTACTTAAGTTGCTAGCTGTGTTGATAAACAGAAGACTGGCATGTACAATCATGTAGCAGGCACTGTAACTGACATGCACATGACATGACAGCATGTATTCCACTGACATGGTTCATGTGATGTGTGTTTACAGCAAACATCAAGTCTAGGTCGAGTCAGATGTTCAGATCCTTAGTACTAGTAATGTCCTTATCTATCCCTAGTACTAATCCATGTCCTTATCTATTCCTAGTATAGTCCGTGTCCTTATCTATCCCTAGTACTAGTCCATGTCCTTATCTATCCCTAGTACTAGCCCACGTCCTTATCTATCCTAGTACTAGTCCATGTCCTTATCTATCCTTAGGACTAGTCCACGTCCTTATCTATCCTTAGTACTAGTCCATGTCCTTATCTATCCTTAGTACACTAGTCCACGTTCTTATCTATCCCTAGTACTAGTCCACGTTCTTATCAATCTCTAGTACTAGTCCATGTCCTTATCTATCCCTAGTACTAGTCCATGTCCTTATCCATCCTTAGTACTAGTCCACGTTCTTATCTATCCCTAGTACTAATCCATGTCCATGTTCTTATCTGTCCCTAGTATTAGTCCATGTCCTTATCTATCCTTAGTATACTAGTCCATGTCCTTATCTATCCCTAGTACTAGTCCATGTCTTTATCTATTCTTAGTACTAGTCCACGTTCTTATCTATCCCTAGTACTAGTCCATGTCCTTATCTATCCCTAGTACTAGTCCATGTTCTTATCTGTCCCTAGTACTAGTCTATGTCCATGTTCTTATCTGTCGCTAGTATTAGTCCATGTCCTTATCTATCCCTAGTACTAGTCTATGTTCTTATCTGTCCCTAATACTCTCCATGTCCTTATCTATCCCTAGTACTAGTCCATGCCATTATCTATTCCTAGTACTAGTCCATGTCCTTATCTATCCCTAGTACTAGTCCATGTCCTTATCTATCCCTAGTACTAGTCCATGTCCTTATCTAACCCTAGTACTAGTCCATGACCTTATCTATCCCTAGTACTAGTCCATGTCCTTATCTCTCCCTAGTACTAGTCCATGTCCATGTCCTTATCTGTTATTAATACTCTACTAATACTAATGTTCTTATCTGTCCCTAGTACTAGTCCATGTTCTTATCGGTCCCTAGTACTAGTCCATGTCCATGTTCTTATCTGTCCCTAGTACTAGTCCATGTTCTTATCGGTCCATAGTACTAGTCCATGTCCATGTTCTTATCTGTCCCTAGAACTAGTCCATGTTCTTATCTGTCCCTAGTACTAGTCCATGTCCATGTCCTTATCTATTCCTAATACTAGTCCATGTTCTTATCTGTCCCTAGTACTAGTCCATGTCCATGTTCTTATCTGTCCCTAGTACTAGTCCATGTTCTTATCGGTCCCTAGTACTAGTTCATGTCCATGTTCTTATCTGTCCCTAGTACTAGTCCATGTTCTATCTGTCCCTGCTACTAGTTTATTTTTCTGTTTCTAACAAGCCGATAGTGAACAGTTCACCACAGTCAAAATAGACTGTATTATATTAGAGAGTGTGTGTGTGTGTGTGTGTGCGTGTGTGTGTGTGTGATATCTAGGTCAGTATGATGTAAGTTTTGTGGCTAATAATGGGAAGGAGCTGTTCCGTCACTTGTATGGCAATATCCTGCAATGCTGCCTGGCCATGGATGGCATTTTCTTTGCCTACATTGCCCGCCAGGAGAAAGATGTGTATGTTTGCAACGTGTTCCAGGCCTTCAGCTATGATGAAGTGAGTGAGAATAAGCACATGAATGCAGTCACAGACTGGCAAGGCAACTCATCAAACAGCGCAAACATTTCACTCCTCTTTCTCCCCTCCATCTCTGCACCTCTTCCTTCTCTTACTCAAGTTAATCTACCAATGTTTGCTTCTAATTGTGTTTGTTTGTGTGTGTGTGTGCATGTGTTAGGCATCTAAAATCATGGTGCACTTCAAGCAGCATGCTAAGGAGGAGATTCCGCTGCAGGCTCCCATCACTGACTCAGCCCACCCACCTCCTGATCCAGCCAAGGGAGAGGACTCCCTCAAGACTCGCTCCTCTGCCTATGTCATGTCTCTGGGCAGAGCAGGAGCTGTGGACTCTGGATCTACCCGGGATAGTGGCGGGAAGCCTCCAGTTCAGGGAGACACACATAAGCTCATGTTCCTAGGCAAGTACAGGATTCCAACATCAATGAACACGGGCAATGATCAAGTAGAGATAATGGATATGCTGGTCACCAAGGTGAAAGATTCTCTCACTGCTAGAACTGTCACCTCACAGAGCAGGCTTGGAGAGAGGAGAAGTATTGGGTCACGCCTCCTCGGGAAGAGCAGCAAGCCATCCCCGCCCAATAGCAGGAAGTGGTCTCGAGCTGGCCCTGTTGATGGTGAGGGTGTGGTCAATGGTGGCATGAAGGATGTGGACAAACAGCAGAGCACTGTAGGAAAGGAGCTAGTGAGAGGGAGAGAGCAGCACCTCAAGACTTGCTCTCTAAAAGTGTTCCTAGTTCTTACTTTGTAGATGCGAGCAGAACTTGCATTAGGTCGGAAGAGGAGCAAGGAGGAAGGTGGCCTCAGTGCTGCAGCTCCCAGGACTCTAGATTTTGACACGATACTAGAGTTAGGAAGTTTGCAGGAATCGAGTGAGTTCCAGGCCTTGTCGAGTCCTACCAGTATCAATGACCTGGATCAACAGCAGGTGGAGAATGAGAGAGTCAATGCTAAAGTTCAGCTCAGCTTTTGTTGAGTGCACGTGCTAATAGTGGCAGAAGAAAGCAACAACATCCTCTTCAAGAAGTGTATTAAGACTATTGCTTGCTGTGCACAGGTATTAGAGAAAGAGGGTGTGTCACTGACACTAATATCTGACTGTAGGTGAAGTAATTAGCCAGTCGTAATCTCAATCCATTCAACCTCAGCTATTCAATACTAAGTAGTTACAGTGTGTGCGTGTGTGTGTGCATGTGCGTGTGTGTGTGTGTGCGTAGGGTAAAAAAGTGGGTGAATATTTGGCGTTCACGAGCAGAGAAAGGGGAAACTGCCATGTTAGTTACTTGTTTGTAGCCAGGAACACTCGATTGGTAAGAATTACAGGAGTCAGACTGTTTATCTCATTATCACTTACCCTTCTTCTTCAGGCTGTCAAAGTTCTGGATTCCTTTAAGGCAGCATTTGGTGCATGCATTATCCCTGAGGATGCCTCCAGCCACGTGTGAATACTGTCCCATGCACAAGATAGAACTACTTTGCAAGGGTCTGGAAGGTATGTAGGTTGTTCCTAGACTGTCTCAAGTTCACCTCCGGAGTTTGTAAAACTAACCGTCTCTACTTAGTTCATATTTTATTTATTATGTCCATATTATAAGCTTTTTGATTGTAGTTTTGCAAAAAGGGGATGTCTCTTATATTATTGAGGAGAATAAAAAAGGGAATAATCAGTTCATATAATCCTTAACTATAAAGAAAATCAATAGTGCTTTTCTTTTTCTCTTTTTCTTTTACAACAATAATTATGAGGTAGATCTTCATTACTTGATTAAAGCAGCTGGATTAATTGGCCACTCTTATTGTATTTCCAAAATGAAAAAAAGAAATTTTGAAATACTGGGAGAGCTGCCAGTCAGGCTCAGAGGCAGCAAGTTATATTGAAAATAATGCTAAATGGATTCTCTTCTTGAGCAACTTAACAATCATACTGCATTAGAATTGACAAAAATTGTATTATTATTACCAGCCGACCTACGAATGTGAAGGAAAGAGAATGTGGATCCACTGCCGAGCATATTAAAATTCTTTATAACTGTAATCAACATTTCCCCCAAATGTTTGGTAAGGTTTCTCACAATTGAACTGTTTTCAGCTGTATGATTTTTTTTCACTTCATTGAACATTTTTATGGGATGTTCAAGGTTTTCACTGAAAGATTAGTTAGCTATATACAATCAATCATATTAAAGACTGAAAGTTTTACTCATTCATTTCATAATGTACCAACTTTATACAGCTAGCTATACTGCAGTCATCACAATTTCACTTATTTCTATTTAGAATAACAGTAGTAGTGAGTCAGAGCAGATTAATTTATTTAGCTAAACCATAAAACCTAGAAAACTGGTAAGCTGGCCATAAAAGTGAAGTTATCTAACATGGAGTATATAATATAATATATATATATATATATATATATAATTATATAGCTAGAAGGGTAGTCAAAAAATCTAGACTATTCTAGTGAGTCTCCTTTTAATCTTTAAACTCAATTCTCAGATTAAGATGACATTACCAATCCATCTTACACTTTATCATTAAAACTTATTAGACCTAGAGTAGTCAGTGCTCTTGATAAAATATACGAAGACACTTTATATGAATGCAAAATACTTACTAATAATTTCTTGCTAATAGACACTCTGGTGATACGCTCCAGTTCCTTTGTTAGTCGCTCCACTTCAGATTGGATAATTTGTTTCTCCCTTTGATGGTGAGATTCTAGATGAAGCTTTTCTTTGTTGTGATGAGATTCTAACTGGATTCTTTCAACTGCTATCTGGCTCTTCAGTTGATTGATCTCAGTCTTCAGTTGATTGCTCTCAGTCTTCTGTTGATTGACCTCGGTTCTCAGTTGATTGTTTTCTGCCAGTACTTGCATGACACTTGTCTCCAATTGATGTTTCTCTTCACTTTCTAGCTTTGTATTTTCTTCAGTCAATTCTTTATTTTCTGTTTCTAATCTATTTTCAGAAATCTAGTAATATAACACATCAAATAAAACACAACATTTAAAACAAACAATATATAAATGTATAGTATGGCAAAAAATTTGACATAGCAAATATTATTCAACTTGTCAAACACAAAGAAAATGGAAAAAAAAAAGAGAATGTCAAAAAATTAATTTTGATGATCACAACAATGATTTCATCAACTCACAAAATAGTTATTTATACGCTAAAAATTATAGTAAAGAATTAAAAACACCCCAAGATTTCATCTTGGAATTGTATTTATAAGATTAGAACTCTCCACTTACTTCTAATACTGAGCCATATGAACCTGTTCCAAGGGTCTTTCCTGTAGGTACGACCTTGTCTAAGAAATACTGTTGTAATCTAGAATCTTTTCTAAAGGTTCGAGACCAGCCTGATCTTCTAGCCATGGTTTGCGTCCTCCCATGGAATTTCCAGATATCTATAGGCAGCTCCTTAATGGAGCCAGCATAAAGAATCTCGTACCACACCCTAAACGAAGGCAACAGAAAAGGGCAAGGTCCTGCCCAAATATAGTCTTGTAGCCAAACCCACCTCTGTTTCACCCTTCTCCCGCTATGTGTGGCGAAGGGTTACGATGAAAATACACCCACCAGCAGTATTAGTCTCCGCTTCAGACATTAACGGGGAAGTTCGGCGGCTGAGCTTCTTCAATTGATGCGGCACCGAAGGGCAGGTTAAAAGCAGCATCTATTATGTCACAGCTTCTGGACGGAATTTGACAGTAGTAATATTTTTTGACTGTTGAAATTAAAACCTCTGAACAGTGATCTCATTGTAGTTGAAATTTTAGTCTTATCTCAGAGGCCGGTCCTTTCTCAGTGGTTCTTTAATGTTAACTGGTCATAAACTTCATCATTTTTGCTTGTTTTTAATTTGTTAGTTAAATTTGAATTTAAAGAAGCGATGGTATCCTATTTAAGAATTTTTTACTTCTAAATTCTCAGTAAGGAAATATTTGGATGGATTAGTTCTGACATTTTACCACTAGCTACTTCAACGTATTTTAGCATTAGAATATTCTTCCCAGAACTAGGGAACCATGTTTCAGGTGGTTCAAGCATTCAGGATGACAGCCAGCATTTAGCTAATACCTTTCGCCCCTTCCAAATTTGGTTACTTTAAGTTGTGTGTCGTTATTTACCGATCTACAATTGACTTCGCGACCTCTCAATTTTATTTTAAATCGGTGTTGTCTGTGGTGCTGCAAGGGTGAACGTATTCATTTTGAACCTTATGGGGCTGCGAGAGTGGTCGTTGCTCGACTTATGAAGTGGTTGCTACTTGCAATCTGGGGCGCATGATTTAGTAATATTGGTTCACACCTTGAATGAACTGAATACACTTAACAAATGTGCATTAGCTATATTAAAATAACTGGACTCTACATGTACATGCAAGTAGTGAGTATGACTTGGTTTTTTTATAAGAATGAGTTATTACAGGATTAAAATATAAGTGAAAATTGCAGATGTTTTGGTTGAAGAAACTAGCCTTCTTTTACTCAATAGATGTATTGTCTCTCTCTTTTACAGAATTTTTTAAACAATACAGAATTGAAAATATTTTGGCGCCACCAGGAATCAAACTCAGGTCTGCTTGCTTAACGGATAAGCGCTCTGTCACTGAGCTACAACAACCAGCTGGCAAACAATTAGTGGCAGCCATTCTGGAGGGGCCACTATTTAATAGAGCTAGACTATTTAATAGAACTAGCTACCCTGATAGCTAGCCAGGTGCAGCATTCAGAATTTATTTCAGTAGAATAAAACCATAATATTTAGGCTTGTGGAGCCTTCTAGTGGTTACTGAACTGAATGAGGGTGACTGAATAAGGAACTTTGTATAAACAGATGATACAGAACATGAGATCATTGTGTGGTGGGTCACAGACCCTGGGAATGTTAGTTGGTGTTGGACAATTTCTGTGACATGTGAGTTGTACTTGGGAGGTGTGAAGGTGAAGTCATAATTGAATTAGTGGCAGCCATTCTGGAGGGGCCACTAATTAAATTATAACTACACCTTCACACCTCCCAAGTACAACTCACATGTCGCAGAAATTGTCCAACACCACACAATGATCTCACCTTCTGTGTGGTGAATTAACCACACCTTCAGAACAAACTTGCATATAGAACTCACACACAAACATACACATTCATTCAGTTGCACACATTTCCATCCGATTCACTAATTGTAACTTGAACACTGTAACTAATGCATTTATGTTATTTCCCTTCACTCCCTTGTCCCTCTATACACCACCTTATGTTCTGAATCACTCACACCACATTCAGACAGTTTTCTATATATCTGGCTGTCTGCACTTCTGTAACTCAGTTCTGGCTATATAGTATTGAAACCTACATTAAGTGCTGTATCCAACAACCCCTCTAAGGCCTAATAACCTGAGGCTAGGACTAAATCAGCCAGCTAGAACTCTGGTGGCAGCTTCCTTCTACCCATCTCTGGTTATCCCCCCTGTTAACCTACCACATTCTGTATCATCTGTTTATACAAAGTTCCTTGTTCAGTCACCCTCATTCAGTTCAGTAACCACTAGAAGGCTACACAAGCCGAAATATTATAGTTTTATTCTACTGAAATATATTCTCTAAAACTTGCTACACCTGGCTAGCTATCAGGGTAGCCAGTTCTGTTAAATAGTCTAGCTGCCTATAATATCAGGTGACTCCTAATCATTAACATTAAAGTATTAAACCACAATACATTATAATAAACAATTTATATTGAGCTCTTTTACATAATTAACTGTTAATCAAAATTTCACACTTTAAAAAATTTGTTTTAATTAAACAATTTGTTTTGGCACCCTATCTGATACTGTTATATATGCCAAACCGAACCTGCATACCAAGTTTCATGCTTTGGTCCACTCTGTCACAATAATTTTTCTTATCTGCTGGACTACTAACTGGAATGCTTTTTGTTCTGGTCATTTGGACAGTCAGGATCGCTTATATTGATACTACAGAAGCTACTGTTCATTGAGGTAAGAAAATAATTTTATATTTGTTAGTTAATAATTAACAGTCAACGGTTGTATACTCGTATTGCACAAGAAAACAGAACCAGTTATCAAGAGCTACCTGTACTCACCTAGCAAGAACAGCTAAATTTGCAAACTATACCATTAATCCAGAATATTGAGGTAAGAGTGAAATGTAGTTGTTAGCTAGTATGAATTGTGAATTGTTTATGGCATTATAATTGTATCCTTATGATTGAATACTGTACTTACTAAGTGTGGGATAGTAAAATTCAACCTCTATCAGATTTAAGAATAATCTAGTGTCTTTTTAGTTCCTACTACGTCTTGCTTGATATTTGTTCTAAAGCACACCACAGTTGGCAAGCGAGCGAGACAGCATTAGGGGTAGGTACAATTGTAAATCGAGTATATACTCGATGTATATATTTCAAAGGATTGTACATATGCCCCTTAAATATATGTACTGGATCTTTTTTTAGGTTTGACCCCAGTTTCTTCTGATACTACAGCATTAAACTAGTCTAACTTAGGCTCCAAATTGTGAGAGGATTCCCACAAAAATACTTGTTTTTCAAGTCCCAAAATGTAACTGCAACTGGTTACAATGGCATCAACGACTCTTTACCAGATGTAATTTCAAAAACTTCGGTTTTTAGGGGGCTTGCTAAATGCCGCTTGTCAGTTGTCAAGTGCCACCAGTAGTCACAATGGCTGAACATTAATACTAAGGAAGCCAACATTACTTGGGAGAAGCTGAGGTAAGTACGTAGTTTCATATTTGTTAGCTTAAATTAGCTCTGGCCATTGTTTGTTTGTTTGTTTTTATAGAGCTGCAAGCTTGTTTACCAGTTGGTGAGGTGAATAAAGGTCACCTTGTAATGAATATACATGTATGTATGTGTGTTAGTTTAATGATGATACATAATGATTGTATTCAATGTAACTCATAGTAAACACACAGTATAGCTGTACTATATGCCACAACTGTTACTATAAATTAAAATATATAGACATTTAAAAACATATGGTTATAATGAGTATTATATTATGAGCTACTCAGTTACACCCACTGCATACATTGTAACTAACTTCTGCAATAATTCAATAACAATTATTTACTTTTTATTATTTTGAAAACATATAAACAGAAACCATGAAAACCAATATTAATATTATAATAGCTAACTTGTACAAAACAATTCAATCAAAACAAAGATATTAATTAGTGAATAGTAGAAGTAAACAGTTTCTTAAGTTTGCTATTCCCATCATATCCTCCCATAACATGGACCTTGTCTGATGTCATGATAGAGGTACAGTCACATACTGCATGTGGCAGTTGTCCAGCCTGGACCCAGGTATTAGTCTCAGGGACATAGCGCTGGGATGGTGGACACTGGCTTCTTACTCTTCATGTCCACACCACCGACTGCCAGTAGAGATTCTCCAATGTTGAGTGGACAGGATTCTGTACAGTTGAGTGAAGGTAGTTTGTTCCATATGTTGGAACTGTCTGATGAGGAGTGTGAAACAAGAGCCTCCAGAGATACACTATAGACATCAGGACTGTTATGCGACAGTTTCTCAAATGCTCCCCCCATGAGGTACCAGGTATCTCCTATTGTAGTAGACTTCATCCCTACCCATGGTGTTGGTGTAGATGATCCAGTGGACCACTGCATGTTGGATACATCAAGTACCTCAACACTAGAAAAACAAACTCCATGGTAACCACCAGCCACTACTAGCCAATGTTTATATGAAGTAGCTGAATGCACACAGCGAGGTGCAGACATAGGAGGGAAGGGGTGTGTCCACTGGTTGCTGTCGTGCTGCCACTCTCCTAGCTCACTGCTATCAGAGTCATCTCTATTTCTTCCTCCCACCACAACTAGTTTGTTGTTGATGGTAGTCATAGCAAAATACCTGGTATGGTATGGAGGTAGAGTGTGCCACTGGCAGGACTGTTTGTTGTAGGCCATCACTATGTAGGCATCCTCATCTCTGTCAGTCCCTCCTCCTCCAACATACACTGTATCATTTATCTCTACTGATTGGATGTAGTTACTCATAGCCACTGGCATGTCAGGATCATGCCTCCAGTCTAGTTCTAGTGGGAATGTCTAAATAATAAATAAATACATTATCTGTAGTAAAATTGTACATTATTACTCATTTTTATATTGTTAATATTATATATTGCTAAGTTAATTGCACACTGTGTTCATTAAATATTAAAAACTATTGTGTTGCCATGGTTACTGTTTACATGCTATTGACAGAATTGATATGATTTGCATAATAATAATACATACAATAACTCTATGATTCATATGTTATGTTTATTCCATAGCTATTTACTTGGGATAAACAAACAAATAATATATTATTCATCGTCACTTTATTAATAGAATAAACATTCAATGATAGTTGAAACAATTAACCCTCTCGTTCCCGAATTGTTTGGACGCGCGGAAAAATCTAATCTTCTACCCGGAATAGTGCATTACCGTTTTATTTTTTTAACTCGATGCTGGCTGGGAAAACCCCACAGCAACCATATATCACTAAATAGACCAAGAGTTTGGGATTCCCCTCATTTTTTGATTGAGAAAATTGAATAATATTTAGGCACTCTACTATTACTTTAAAAAAAAAAATTTTTCCCCAAAAATTCCACTTTTCCCATCAATAATAATAATAAAAAAATAGAAATAATATTGTTTGATGTACTTTATACCAATATTATATTAGTTCAACAATAAAATATGTTGTTTGTTGTGTGTGGTGCTGATTGTGATAATGTAGGAGACATCTATGAGTGTCCACAAGGAACATACACCATTGGACGTCGAGCTCCACTACAAAACAATTTCATATACACAAAAACACCAACAACAAAGATATTTTGTAATACAAACAACAAATTATTCATGATCCTATATAATTGCAACTTTATGATGTATTGTATGCGGTTTCATAAAGGATTTTTGTTTGGGAGGGAGGGGGGGTGGGGCTCCGAGTGTACTTCGCCAGGTCCAGCATCTTCTCCTTGTCAATGGAAGACTCTGCTCCTGTTGCCTTATCTGCGTCCTCTTCACAATCCCTCTTCACAATCCCTCTTCACAATCGGGTCAGTGACTGCATACACATCTGGTCCTAGTAGTACATTCTGGTAAAAAAAATTAAATTTTTTTGAAAATTTGAAATTGTTCAACAAACCACAACCCACTTTCAAATCTCAAAACTCAATGAAATATATATATATTATAGCTAAACAGCTTTCTCCATCTCAATATAGCTATAAATAAGTCCTTTCCACAACAGAAGCTTGCTAGTTTTCAAGAGAAAGACAAGAGAAAGACAAGCTTACATCGATCATCTTCTTGACTTCCATTGTCAGTGTCAGAGTTGACGGGTCTGGTCCCCAACCCTGATACAGGGCCTCCTATAGCCCTAGATGTCGTCTCCCTCTTCTCCGCTTGATCCTGAGTCGCTAGAGTCAGTATCAAGCAAGTATAAAACTTCCACAGCACTGTAACTGGTAGACGCCATCTTTCCAAATTGACTTCGAAAAAAAATTTTTTTTGCATAGTTACCTGGATCACACGACACGCTCACTTTTTTCCTATGATGTAATAAGCATTACCTAAGACTGTACGTAATGGGGAGGCCCCCAGTTGAACTGGCGATTTTATAAAAAAAAAAGAAGACAGTAAGTCAAACCGCAAAGTCTTGGTCGGCAAAGAAGCTGTTGTTTCAATGTGTTATGGAAGGCTACTGGGCTCAAGCAATTTTTCGCTGCTTCTACAAAGCTCTGGAGATGACTGGATCCATAAATGAAGCTGCTGTGAAGAAGGTAACTTTTTTTTAAATTCGACGGAGAACCGATGTTTTTTTTTTTGCCGAGGAAGAAATAAACGCAACTGCTGTGAGGTACTGTCGAAGCAGCCCTGGCTGAAAGCTATTTTAGATGCTTCTCCAACGCATTGGGCACCTGTGTATGCAATCTGAAGGTTCTAGCTATAAAGTAACTATTTTTTAAAATTCGGAGAAGCCAACCGGTCTTCACCCGCTTTTAAGCGGGATTGGGAACGAAAGGGTTAAGATGTATTTATGCTAAAATAACATTCATAATGTTAAAATAATATTTATATATTCGTCGTCTTAACGTTTTAAAATACATAAAATTATAAAACACTGTTAGATTTACTAAATCTAATAGTGCTAAGATAACAGTATGTTGTCATGTTATTATGCATTTTACTGTCAATTTGGTATACTATTTTGTCAAAATTTCAACATGAAAATAACAATGACTAATTTGCTTATACCACGAACTACAACAGTATCTGTATGTTGTCATCACATTATTATAGTTACTGTAACAAACTAGAGAGAGTTACAGCAATAATTGATATTGTACACTCAATCTATATCTGAACGATGCAGTCGGACTTCACAACTGTTAGTACATACTTGTCACAAACATTAGTTGTTTTAACATAATATTGATATAATTGAAACTGAAAATGATACTAGCAAATGAAAATTGTTAGCGAACAGACATTTGTTGAATGTCTTTAGCAATGCTCAAGTAAGTTGCGTTTTTTTTGCCTGGACAAGGCAATCCAAAAACAAATTCTTGAATGAAAGTACAAAAACCATTAAGTGGTCCACAGTAGTTTAAATGAAATATATAATGGGAACAAAACCAAAAAAACATTGCTTTTGTAAAACTTTTAACTTCACATATAGTCATTTGCTCCACAAAGAGGAAGTAAGTGTCGCATTCTTTGTCGATAAACTCCGATAATCTTTGTGAATTTCGCACAGGCAACTGGGCAGCTATAACATCAGGATCTTCGCCAATCTAAACACATAATAAATGCTCATATGACTTATGCTGTTAAATGTGACCTAACTTTTGTTTGAGAGATAAAATTGCAAGATATCTGAACACAACTTTATACACAATGCAAAATACAATGCTATCTCAGTTTAAAATAATCCTATTAAACTCTTTTAAAATTCCGATACAGTATTGAAAAAAATTTAAAAAATACACAAAAAACATCTTAGCCTAGAAGCAGAGGTTTATTTGTTATTTTGTACTGGCAATTATTTTGTACTGGCAATTATAAATAAATTGTACATAAGTAGCGCATACAATGTGCATTATGCAAATTCATTTTTGTCAATGTTTACAATCACCATATCTTCTACAAAATTGGCTTACCAAATTTCTTTCATAAAAGTTGCGTAATATGTCTGGACTTTGCTCCTGTTTTTTTGGATCAGTCTGCCTTTTGGAACTAAAGAGAGTCACAAGAAGAATTGCTGCAATCTTTTCTTCATACTCATTACCTAAATCATTCAACTCCTTAAACTTATATACATACGAACAGGTAATCAAGCTCACCTAGAGAAACTGAATCATGAGTAGAAAATATCTACATATATCCTTTCTTTTCAAACTCTTACAATAAGTAGTTATAGCAGGAACCCATTTAGTCTTCCACTCCGTAGAAAACGTGCTCATCATCCGTGGACGACTTAAAATCAGTTCTATTTCTTGCTCAATCTACACATTCAAACAGAAAGTGAATTACAATGCAAATATATGCTAGTGAGACCTACTGCGCTAGGTTCTTTCAAAGCTGGATAATCATCTATAATTGCACGAACTGATGAGGCTTCATGTAATATGTACTGCCGGCGAACAGTAAACGTTTTCTTCATGAGAGGAAGAAAAATATCTCTACGAGGTAAATTACTGGTCATTTCCTCCTGAAGAGCATCACGATGAGACTGGTTATCTTCTAGATTGACATCATCTGTCCCTGATAAAACTGGATATCGATCATTAAGACAGGCCACAGTTTATTAATAATAATATGATAATAAATTGGAGTTATTATTGTTGTTATTATTGTTCTTATTATTGTGGTTATTATTATTGTTGTTGTTATTGTTATTATTTTTGTTATCCTGTTATTATCATTATTATTGTGATCCTTATTATTGTTGTTATTATTATTTATTATTATTATTGTTATTATTATTATTATTGCTATTATTGTTATTAATAAATTATAAAACAATAGGAAACAAAAAATAACTCACCATTCAAATCGCTATCTGCTTTTCTTTTTCTATAAACATTGCTTACTCTTTCAATTAATTTTCTTTCCCAAGAACCCTAATGCAACATAAAACTCTAAATATAGCTCACCGTAGTGATAAATCACTTACAAATCCTGTTCCTTTAGAATCACGCATGAAAGTAAACTTCAGGGTCAAACGCTGGGCCACAAATTTACAAAAACTAGTTGTTGGTTTTTCCATGTATCCATACATATGGGTAACTAGATCACGGACAATTTCATTCCTGATATCCGAAGTCAACTGTCTCTTTCTTATTGCACTCATTATAGATGGTCGCCATTTGCTGGGAATAGTAAAACTATCAGTAAATTTTGAAGGCATGGAGCTGCTACTCGCTACTGATACAGTTGATGCTATAGATCTGTTAGGTGAAACTGATCGAACTGTTGGAGATACTGATGGTGTGTTGACATTCACAGCTATTGATGAGGGTGACTGGCCTTCAGAGTCCTGTACTTCTGCAGGTACTGACGAAATCTACATGTACAGTTGTTGTGGCAGTGAATTTCTGATAGATGACAACAAGGAATTTTGGAGTTTATTGCATGACAAGCATAATATCAAAGATGACTCTGTTCAAACCAGCTGAATTGCTATAATAATTAACCAGTTGGATACAAATTGGGAGAGGGGGAAGGGTGGCTGGGAAAATAATAGTTATAGGGTAAAGCTATTTATAGTAAGATACGGTTGCACATGGTGCAATTAAAAAAATTTAATCACTAAAAATTATCTCACAGTCATATATTCATTAATTTTAGCAAGTGGATCAGTAGAAGAATCGCATACATTACGCTTCATGTTTGAGAGCGGATGGGGAATTGTTTTTTGGAGGGGGGGAGAGGGGACAGGAGATAAATCTTGGTGTTTCCCTCCTTCTGTACCAAACACTGATTAGTACTATTTTACGAGAATTTGTATACCACAGAATATTTCAGAAAAAAAGATACAAGCGGCAATATATCTAGCATATGTATTTTCAACCTTTATCTTTATACATAGTAGGTTAATTTCACTCTACCTCTTTCTGAAGCCAAACTATTGATTTGGCAATTCCCAGTGGCTTAACCCTCTCGTTCCTGAATTGTTTTGACGCGCACGGAAAAATCTAATTTTCTACCGCGGAATAGAGCATTGCCGTTTTATTTTTTTAACTCGATGCTGGCTGGGAAAACCCCATAGCAACCATATATCACTAAATAGACCAAGAGTTTGGGATTCCCCTCATTTTTTGATTGAGAAAATTGAATAATATTTAAGCCATCTACTAATACTTCAAAAAAAAAATTTTTTTCCCCCCCAAAAATCCACTTTTCCCATCAATAAAAAAATAAAATAAAATAGAAATAATATTGTTTGATGCATTATATACCAATATTATATTAGTTCAACAATAAAATATGTTGTTTGTTGTGTGTGGTGCTGATTGTGATCATGTAGGAGACATCTATGAGTTTCCACAAGGAACGTATGCCATCGGACGTCGAGCTCCACTACAAAACAATTTCATATACACAAAACACAAACAACAAAGATATTTGTAATACAAACAACAAATTATTCATGATCCTATATAATTGCAACTTTATGATGTGTTGTATGCGGTTTTATACAGGATTTTTGTTTGGGGTGGGGCTCCGAGTGTACTTCGCCACACCCATTTTTTGGAATCTACACTACTTTGATGCACATCTTTGCATACGAGTCTATACTTCACACTGATGATCAGTGTTCGGTCCTATGCACTAAATGGCTCAGTTATGATAGGAAAATAATGGGATACAATATCAGACTAAAAATAAATGCTTCCTAAATGTTCATTTCTATTCAACTCCCAAAATTCTAGGGGGGAACCCAGCCATGCCTCCCACTGTATGAACCCTGGTATGTATACTCTACACTGTACATGAGAGAAACATGTATTGAGAAAGTGTACTTTGAAAATGAAAAGCAGTACAAGCACACACGTGGAATTCAACTTACCCGGCATGGATGGTGTCACAGACTGAACGATCCCTCCCACAGGATCCGAAACCTCCATACAATACAAAAAAAACACAAGACAACAATGACATTTGTAACATAACAGCTGGCCTCGCTGAATTGAGCCCCCCCTCCCCCGTCATTACTTTTCACTGACATTCTTGTACCATAACCCCCCCTCCCCCATCATTACTTTTCACTGACATTCTTGTACCATAACCCCCCCCTCCCCCGTCATTACTTTTCACTGACATTCTTGTACCATAACCCCCCCCCCCCCCTCCCCCCCCCAGCCCTAGCTGGACACCCAAATATCAGTAAGTTGAAAAAATGAAATTCAACTTACCAGGCATGGATGATGTCACAGACCGAAAAAGACCACCGAGTTCGTTCTCTCTCAGGTTGGATCCGGAAACGCCACATACTGTTTGTTCATGGTTACTCTCTCTCTCTTTCCACAAATGCACGCACACACACACACACACACAAGAAAAAAGAAGCTACAGGTGAATACAGATCATAAAAATAAATGTATATTTTATTATACATAAATTGACTGGTGTACACACCACACACACACACACATGAAATTCAACTTACATGGGTATAGTAGTCACGATCCAAAAAGATCCAGAGTTCTCTCCCAGGTTGTATACGGAAGCGCCACATACTGTTTGTCCACGGATGCTCCCTCTCAAATTCACACACACACATACACACACACTAGAAAAAAAAAGATACAGGTGAATACAGATCATAAAAATAAATGTATAATATAAATTGACTGGTGTACACACACACACATACATGAAATTCAACTTACATGGGCATAGTAGCCCCGATTGGAAAAGACCCCCCCTCCCTCCCCCCCCTCCCCCCCCGAGTTCGTTCCCTCCCCGGTTAGATCTGGAAGCGCCAGAATAACATTTCAATTCCACGCACACACATATACATCGAGTGTGAAGCTCCACTACAACACCACAAAAACACAGACAACGACAACGACAATAACAATACATATTACAACTTTTGGGATGTTCAGGGAGGAGGAGGGGGAGGGGGGGGAGCAGCCACAAATATCAAAGTCTGTGGTCCTTTACACAAAAGATTATGGAATATCAATGGGTGTGTTGTCATCTTTCTTCTACTCTCTCCCTACCTCATCCACCCGACTCTTGTTCTTCAATTCCCGCCTTCTCCGACCGCGAGGACGTCCAGAACTCGGAGCAGGAGGAGCCACTTCCTCTTCTTCATAACTGGAACCTGCTGCCTATTCGTGTTTCATCATTGGAAGACTCAGGTCCGGTATCCTCTCCTTCATCACTGGAAGACTCTGCTCCTGTCCCCTCATCTGCGTAATCTGGGTCGGTGACTGCATTCACATCTGGTCCTAGTAGTATATGTGGTAAAAACTTTTTTAAATTTTTTTGAAAATTTGAATTTGTTCAAAAAACCACAAGCCACTTTCAAATCTCAAAACTCAATGAAATATATATATATATATTATAGCTAAACAGCTTACTCTATCTCAATATAGCTATAAATAAGTCCTTTCCACAACAGAAGCTTGCTATTTTTCAAGAGAAAGACAAGAGAAAGACAAGCTTACCTCGATCATCTTCTTGACTCCCATTTTCAGTATCAGAGTTGACGGGGTCTGGTCCACCAACCCTGATACAGGGCCTCCTATAGCCCTAGATGTCGTCTCCCTTCTCTCCGCTTGATCCCGAGTCGCTAGAGTCAACATCAAGCAAGTCTAAAACTTGCACCGCATTGTAGCTTCTAGACGCCATCTTCCAAAAAATGACTTTGAAAAAAAATTTTTTTTGCATAGTTACCGAGGTCACACGACACGCTCACTTTTTTCCTATGATGTAATAAGCATTACCTAAGACTGTACGTAATAGGGAGGTCCCCAGTTGAACTGGCGATTTTATAAAAAATGGAGAAGACAGTAAGTCAAACCGCAAAGTCTTGGTCGGCAAAGAAGCGGTTGTTTCAATGTGTTATGGAAGGCTACTGAGCTCAAGCAATTTTTTGCTGCTTCTACAAAGCTCTGGAGATGACTGGATCCATAAATGAAGCTGCTGTGAAGACGGTAACTTTTTTTAAAATTCGACGGAGAACCGATGTTTTTTTTTTTTGCCGAGGAAGAAATAAACGCAACTGCTGTGAGGTACTGTCGAAGCAGTCCTGGCTGGAAGCTATTTTAGATGCTTCTCCAATGCATTGGGCACCTGTGTATGCAATCTGAAGGTTCTAGCTATAAAGTAACTATTTTTAAAAATTCGGAGAAGTCAATCGGTCTTAACCCGCTTTAAAGCGGGATCCGGAACGAAAGGGTTAACAAGTTCCCTCACCTCTGACCAGGACATCTCAAGAAAACACTGGCCATCAATAAAATTCTCTACATACATCAAAATTATGATCTTAAATTTACTCCTTTTAGCCTAGCAGTACACCTAGTAGTTGTACCCTGTTGAAGTCATTAGTCTAGCAAGCCAGATCCTTTACCTAACTGCTACTCCTAGCGGTTAGGTAAAGGGTCTGGCTTGCGAAACTACAAAGTGAACGTGTTGACTTACCGGAAAATATAGATACAATAGATGTTGGAATATTATTTTCCAAAAGAAAATCGGCTAGATCATATACGCTGTAAGTTTCAAAAGGTTCCATCGCGGCACCTCTAGGCTCTCTAGGCTCTTTTGTATACCACCACTCCGTTAACTTGCTTGCAACAACACCTACACGAACTAAAGGGAGGCGCGCGCTAAACGATTTTTACAACGTAGTTAATTTGGTAACGTCGCGAAGGTAAACAAATTAAATGCGAGGTTTTCCTGCTTGATTGAATCTGCAACACAGCGACGATGGATGTTCCTGCACTTGTGTGCTCACTCTGCAATGGAAGGTCGTCTTCTCTTACCCTTTGGATGAGTCACCTGCGCCAAGTGCATGTATCAGATGTTGATATATCTGTTTCCTTTACCATGGTGCAACCTCAGCACTGCCGAGCTAAGCATGGGGAGAAGACTGAGGACATCGCTACCGCTAGCAACAAAGTTACTAGTACCTCAATGGACCTACCTAACTGAGTTTCGGGAAAAGAATAAGCAGTACAAGGAGAATCAAAAGAAAAACTTCGACAAATCTCATCGAGCGAAACCCTTAACCCCGATTGAACCTAACTCGGAAGTATGGATGACATCAGAAAAAGGAGCAATTCCTGGAAGAGTAGTAGCTACATCAGATGCTCCAAGGTCATATATTGTGGAGACCCCTGGAGGAGAAGACCACAGGAATAGGAGACATCTCAACGTAGTTCCCAGTGAGCAAACTTCGCTACAAGATAGCAACCGGACCCAGCAAGATGTAACTCAACAGCTCGCAAGGAATCCTCAAAAAGTTATAATGACAAGATCAAGAACAGGAACTCAAATAAAACCACCAGACAGACTCTGTGAAGAAAGGGAGATGTGGAATAACAGTTATGTGTGTTAGTGTCAATGAACTTTGTAATGTTTCCTGTACCATTTGTGGTCAAATATACTTCCTAACTGAAATTGTATAGAACGACAACCTATTGAGTTGTTATTCTTATCTAACATCAAAGGTGGCACCTGACTATCCAAGATATCTAATTGTGACCTTACAGGATAATTTAACTGTCCTAATACTATTGTGGATAATTTAATTATTTGGCCTCGATGTGCACTAAGAGTTACAGAATGTTGACCACAATCTGGTATCATATTTTTGCACAAGCAGACCTTAACAGGACCAGATGATATTCTAGTATTTTCCATTTCCAAATAATCTGTAAGCATTTTGGTTGATAAAGGAAAAGGAGTAAAATGAAATTTTGAGTCACATCTACTTAAATTTCCGCCAAAAATATCAGAACCAGAGTGTGAAGCCATGTTGTTTTTGTAGAACCCACTGTATGTCCAAATCTGGATTATTGATTTTAAGAGGGCATCTAGTATCTTCAATTTTGTCACTACAAACACTACTCATACATTGCATCACGAATAAAAATACCTCCTCCTTGATCAGTAGCAGTATTATTGATGATACTGACATTAACTGAAGAGTTCAGAGTAAATGAATTAAAACGGAACTGTTCACCAGTAACATTTATTTAAAATATTCCTTTCTTTATTTTAATATTGTTGTAAATTGATACGTTACTTCTTCTTTGTACAAAAAGTCCTCCTCCTCTATTGTTAGCAATGTACATTCTGAATTGTTGTCAATTCATAAAAATACAATGAGGAGCTTATATAATAAACACCTCCTCCATCAATAGCTGAATTATTCTTTATTATCACTTTACCATGTAGGAAACAATTAGTTTTCCTCATGAACATTGCTACTCCATAATAATATGCTGAATTACGTAAAAACGTAGCACTACCACTTACTTCACATTGGCAGTTCTTCAAATACATAGCTCCACCATATTGTGCTTCATTATTCAAAAATGATACTTTAGTTTTTAAAATTAGTGTGCCACTAACAACTGCAATAGCTCCTCCCAATTTTGCAACAAAATTTGAAGAATTCATATTTACATATTGGTTGCAAAATGAGTTATCTCCGAGTAAAGTGATGTTACTGTGTTTAGCATACACTGAACCTCCGCTTCCAGGTCCAGCTAAATTATTCTTGAACATATCATTGCCTCCCAATAATAAAGTGGAATTATTGATACATATTGCTCCACCAGATTCAGCCTTTTTGGAATCAAACACATTTTGTCCATAGAAGGATAGGTTGCCATAATTTACTGAAATTGCTCCCCCTTTAATACTGCTTCCATTATATATCTTACAATTAAGCAAATCTGCAGTGCTATTAAAGAAAAAGATGATTAATAATACTGAATCTGAAATATATTGTATTGACTGTAGCAAACAGCAGTGTTTTTTTCCCTCTTTATTAATAGCAAATACATGTAATTTATTTATAAAACTTGCGTTCAGTTAACCCTTTACGGAATCTGTGCTTATGAATGTATATACTACACAAAAAAACTGGTATGTAACATCTGATGAGGGCTTAGCGACCAGTAGAGAACCAAAGTACACTATATTATTATGACCATAAAAAGATCCTAATTACATCATTTAAGTAAAAGATATAGACTAAATTGGACTGTCACACACACTTGTAATTATGTCACTTTAAAAATTACAAGTGCCTCCTCTGTAATTAAAATATTTACTATAAAATTACTTTACAAAGTGCACACGTTTTGTTTTTATTACAGAAATGCTCAATTATGGTGAAGCTAATGTTTCAGCTATTAGCTTTAACAAAGAAATTAATTCATGCAATTAGTTATCAATAGTACTTACAGCAACTGGAGGTGAACTGGAATCAATTGATTGAACTTCCACTCTATATTTTCATGCTGTTGTGATACTGCATTCATTGCTTCTTTTTCTGTTTGGTGTAACAGGATGATCAGAAATTGAACTGCTGTTAGTTTCCTTCAAATTTTCCAAGCTCATTCTTACTTCAGACAAAAGCTTGGCTAGCTTATTATACTTCCTAAAGCAGTGGCGACACATTACTGTCTCTGGCTCCTCTATGGTACCAGTAAGTTCTCTCCAAATTTCTAACACCCTTTTACTAGAATTGCCACTTGAGTGAGATCCATGCATCCTCCTTTTGGGTCATTTAACCCACAGCCTATACAGGTAACTGCATCTACTGCTAAGGGGCATCCTTAGGATTCTTCCATTTTGCAAAATAACAAACTATAGCTCAGCATCATCATTTTAATCGACGCATGCGCATATAAATTATTAGGTTTAGGCCCCCAACCCTTATTTTTTGGCTATGTTTTGGTTTGTTTTGCTATTTGTTGCGTTTCCCACCGTATTCTACTGGGTGATAGCAGGCCAGAAACAAAAATATATGATTTCTGGTATTTAATCTGTCAGATAGCTACTCTTTTTATGACGGTGTCGGAGTGAATACTGTCCCCCCCGTGAATAGTGTCCCCCCGGACAGTATTCACTAGTGAATAATGTCCCCCCCAGTGAATAATGTCCCCCCTCCCTTTTCCCCTTAATCTTGTTCACGAGACTCAAACTTCCGCACTTACCGCGTGGCAAGTCTTCCTCTGGCTGAATCATGGCCGATTTGTATGGCTTCGTTTTTGACTACCTCACTACTGGGGCTTATCCTTCTGGGTATACAAAGAATGAGAAGAAAATCCTGCGTAGGAAGGCTCTGGCAAATTATAAGGTAAGAGGTGAAGCCTGTTGAAGGTGAACTAAGTATTAATTCGATTCAACTGGATGTTATGAGTTGCATATAATTCTAGACCATATTCAGGAATTATTAAACTTATTAGACTTAAATAAGTTAGGGGAACAATGATAGAAAAAATAGTGGTTGGCCAAAAATTATGAAAACAAGAAACATTAATTCTACCTGTCATGATTGGTCAACAAAATAAGGCAAAGAGAAAAGTCATGTAAATCAATGACACTAAAGGTAAGGAATTTAGTAATAAATAATCTAAATTAGATGCAATAAAAAAAATGAATAGTAAGACTACTTGATTAAGTACCACAATACTTTGATTAAAGTTAGAAGCCATCGGTCTGAGTTTGAGCTCAACTTGGATGGATGAAGGGAGGACTGGTATGAAGTGGGTTAGATCAAATCCCTCAATGAACCTTGCTTCAACCACACAGATAGCTTATAGCTAGAATTTTAAGAACCCTTTATTCATTATATAAAACAACATATTTTCTCCCTCCAGCATCACCTTTGTCATCTTCAGCCTCACCCTTGCCATCTTCAGTCCCACCCCTACCATCTTCAGTCCCACCCCTACCATCTTCAGCACCATCCTTGCCATCTTCAGCCCCACTCCTGCCATCTTCAGCCTCACCCCTGCCATCTTCAGTCCCACCCCTGCCATCTTCAGCCGCACCCTTACTGCATCCACCCTCACCTTCATCTTCACAGCAAGAATCATCCATGACATCACCCAAAAAACAAAAGCGAGCTAATATGGATAGTACTGTGCATTCCGACATTATTGAGGTTGAAGAATATGTTGTGAAGACAAACCAGAATTTTCAATATTGGCTTCCTGACCTTAAGCTGACAGAAGCAGACAAGAAGTTGTTGCTTAATCCATTAGGTTGGCTAAATGACAATATTATCAATGCTGCTCAACAGCTGCTGAAGTAAAGTTGTCCTGAAATTTCAGGCTTCCAAGATGTGACATGTGGAGTGGCTTTGTCATTTAATGTGGAGCACGATGAGTTTGTACAAATTTTGAACAATTGCAATGGTCACTGGCTAACAGTGACTACTATTGGCTGCCCACACCCAATAGTGTCAGTCTATGATAGCGTATATCGCTCCGCAGGAAAACATGCAAAAAGCCAGGTAGCTTCTTTGCTTTACAGTAATGCTCCTAAAATTCGTCTAAATTTCATGGATTCACAAGTTCAGGCAGGAGGATCTGATTGTGGGCTTTTTGCAATAGCCAATGCGACTGCTCTTTCTTTTAAAAAAGATCCAGGAAAATTCTTTTATGATCAAAAGAAAATGAGGAGTCATTTGTATCGATGTCTTGAAGAAGGAAAGATGGCACTCTTTCCATTAAAGAAAGAGAGACGTGCCCTTTGTAAAATAGTTGCTGTTGACTTCATTGAAGTGCACTGTATTTGCCGACTTCCAGAGGGAATTCATTCATTGGAGGAATGGGGGAGGTGCACCAAGTGTTTAACATGGTATCACACCAATCAGTGTTTAAGAGTTTCAAAGGCTGATCTGCAAGGAAAGTGGCTTTGCCCAAACTGTAGTGTTTGTGCTTAATTATGTGTTCTACAACATTTTTTGTTATACAACAATGGCATCTGTTGCAGCATAAATTGAATAGTTGTACAGTTACTGCTAGTAAAATGTCTTAAATTAGACATTATTCATTAAAGAGGTGACATGAAGGAGGGGGAACATCATTCCCTGCATGGCTGTAGACAGGAGGGGCTTCAGCCCCCCTAATTTTGACAATTATAATAAATGTTAGGTAGAATACTTGCATTCATTAAATGTCTAATTGGCTTAAATTAGCAAATCTTAAAGTTTAATATGATTAAATAAAACTATCTAGCTACCATGAATAAGCAATTCATACTGCACAATGTAGCAATATTTTTTTAAAGTCTTGTATTTTTCCTGCCAATAGCTAGTCCCTTATATCTTCTACTATCCAATTTGTTTTTTGGATGTATTCTCTAATACTGTTACTTATAAAGGCAGTCTGCCTGAAACAAATTTGAGCCACTTTCAAGAATCTGGGTTACTATTGCAAGTACAGGGGCTGCAATTTCTGCACAATGAAAATACTTGGAGCTCTGATATTTTGCATAGTGCCAATATAGATTTTTCTATAAACTATCTTCGATTGAATAATTTTTACAAATGATTTGAAAATTTAAATGCTAATTGACAAACCACACATCAATGGTGTTTTTTTACCTCTGGGCAAACTTGTCATTACAGAGATAGTTGCAAAAATGTGATTTTAATTAAATAATTTTGGCAGATGTGTGTGTCCCAGCATCCTAAGTCCCCTTTACCTACAATACTTGTCTACGTCTAAAGCATAATTGACAAGTCACATATTGAACAGCTTATTTTGATATAGCTAGCTAGCTATTAGGTTCCTCATTGATATTCACACAAGGATGGCTACATAGTGTTGCTTTGGTTAACTAATACTAAAATTAATTTTAGTTAGGTTATTAGCTACTTAACTATAATTATAACTAAACTAAACTTCATGGGTACTATAATAACCAAAACTAAAACTAATATTCATACATGTATACAGTTGAATTTAACTAAACTAAAACTAAAATTATCATTGTAAACAAAAACCAAAACTACTGAATGAAGCGAATAAGCCAAAATAAAGTGAGGCCAATGCTAAACTAAATAAATAACATTCCAGTAAAATATACCAGGACTAAAATCATTAGCTAAATACTGTAATAGCTATTACCTACAAGCCAATAACCAAAACTAAAATTGCCATTTTTAAAAAACCAGAAGTAAAAAATTCAAATAACTAAGCACTGTTGAAAAACCAAAACTAAAATTGAAGCCAAGCGGGCAGCTAATTTATTACTGACGGAAGATAGTACTGGAAATGGAGTGAAAAATTATATAGTACTGGAAATGGAGTGAAAATTTATGTAAAGGGATCATTTTAGCTATTAGGGAGCTGGAAGCACTGACACTAAGGTTAAGAGGCTGTACTGTTGGATCGTGGTAATGCTCATTTGTTTAAGTATTTGAGAGAGGGGGGGGGGGGACACTTTAGAGGGGGGACCAAATTCACTATGACAACGGTTAACAAAGCAATAATGCAGTCATTTGCCCTTTCCTCCCTCCTTCCCCAGTGTAAAGGAGGTAAAGGGTCGGCTACGCCAGTCTAGCACCTTGGCTGTTCTAGAGGAATGTGGTAGTAATTGTCTAATTACTGTACGGCTCCCACGGTTTGCCGGACGAGCTGACCCGATTACAACCACAGTGTATTTTGCGCAAGCACAGCATTCACCAACACTTTGATTGTTCAGGAACGAGGGATCCGTTATGTATTATTATTTTTTATTATTCATTTTTATTATTATTAAACTTTACAACCATGGTATAGATAACAGTAATGATGATAGGTAAGTGATATAATACAGGACAGTTGAAGGACATACAGCAAGAGCTGTTGCAGCCAGATAGGGGAAGGGGGGAGGGACTTGAGGAGAAGGAAAGAAAAATGAACAGGTTGTCCGATTTATTATGGTGTGAGTTTGTATGAAGTGGGTAACATTTGTTGCATGGACACAAACAACTAAAAGATGTTGTTTGATTGTCTCATTCAGCCAGAGGAGTCTTGCATTATTCTTGTAGTGACACCACTGACAGCAATAATGGAGGATCAGGTAAAGTTGTTTTATGTTGTGTGTAATACATGTATATGAATGAAAAACAAACATTATCTGACAGGTTGCAAAGATTTCAGCAAGGGGACTCTCAGTAGCTGCCATTACAGGAAATTCTACAGATGCGGTGAAGGATGCTTTTTTCAACTAGTTTTTTTCACTCCTGAGTTGTTACTGGACCACAAAAGATGGAGAAATTTGCTCCATCAAGAGCATTATGTGAGAAGACTCAAAGGATTTGTGGTGGACGAAGCTCATACTGTGAAGAAATGGTAGGTTTGTATATGTTTAAGCATATGTTACTGATGTGTTGTATTACTGTAGGGGTGAAGCCTTTAGACATAGTCTACAGAGGCTTGGAGAAGTGAGGAGCATTTTACCAAATGGCGTGCATGTTATGGCTTACAGCTACAGCAACAAAGTCTTTACAATCTGAAGTAGCAGAAATTTTGGGAATGATGAATACGATATCTTTAGCTGTATCACCTTGCAAGGCAAATATTATGTATGTGGTGGGAGAGTATTCTAATATTAGTGAGACCTTTAAGCCATAGACCCCTTGCAGTGGGCGGAGTTTCGTACGCCGTCGGCCATCTTGGAGTACAGCGCGGTTATGGCATCTAGTGCCAGTAGTAGTAGTGCACGGTCTGCTAGCTCTTCACGGTTACTTCCTAACTATCAGAATACCCTAACTGATAATAGCTCAAAGCAGAGATACCAAGAAAAGTTAAAATTGATTAACAATGTAGATCCTTACGAAACTCTGAAGGAGGACTGGACTGATGATGTTGATCTCTGGCCAGGTACAAGCTACATTAATGTAGGTATATATTTGCTTTTTTCCCCTAGTCCTTACACTCAAGAATACTTGGAGAATTACAAGAGCCTTGAGTGTTATCAGAGGTTTATTGCTGGATGGGTCAGGGATGTTCTTGTTAAAGCTGTTGAGGACAAGAGGGTTGTAATGGCCAAGGTTAGTTATCTTTGTGTATTAATATTCAGTTTATTAATTAACCAATGTGCGTGTAGGTAAATCACTCACAAAAGTTACGAGAAAAGCCATTAATACCTTGGATTATATGTGAATCAAGTGGTAAAGTTTTGGCGGGCCATTGCAATTGTATGGCTGGACTAGGAGAAAGTTGCAGTCATGTAGCGTCCCTCTTGTGGGCTGTGGAAGCTGGTGTAAGGTTACGAGATTCAATGACGGTTACACAGAAGAGAGCCTACTGGGTTTTGCCTCCCAGTGTAAAAGATGTACCATATTCGCCCCTGAGTGGCATCAAGTTTAAGGGCAAGAGTTCAACATTGAAAGAGTGGAAAGCTTTTCGAACACCATCACCTGCAGTTGATCAGACTCCTTCACCTAATCCTTCACCTAGTCCTTCACCAGCTGTATCTCGTTCAACATCACCAGCTCCAGTGGCGAAAAAAATAAAAGCCCCGACAACTGAAGAAGTAGATAAACTGTATTTAAGTCTTTCTAAGTGTAAGAGTAAGCCTTCTGTTCTATCGCTAATTAGCAATTCTTCAGCATACGTGCCTAAATCATTGCACCCTGATTTACCACCAGTGCTTACAACTGCATTATTTGATAGTGACAAGTTGAATATGAATTATTTTGATCTCTTAAGAGTAGCATCAGAAATCGAAGTGATTGTAACTCTGGAACAATGCAGAGCTGCAGAATTGAACACTAGATTGCAGTCTGGCTCACCTCTATGGTTCCAGCTAAGATCAGGAAGAATTACTGCTTCAAATTTAAAGGCTGTTTGTCATACTGATCCGGCTATGCCTTCACTAAGCCTTATCATGTCAATATGTCACCCGGAATTGTATCGTTTTAAGAATACGGCCACAGTTTATGGTTGTCAACATGAAAAAAATGGAAGGGATAAATACATTGGAGAGGTGTCAAACACTCATCAAGACTTCAAGGTGTCAGAAAGTGGTTTTTTTATATCTTAATATCATCCCTATATTGGAGCATCTCCTGATGGCCTAGTTAAGTGTTTGTGTTGTGGAGAGGGAATATGTGAAATCAAGGTATGTCAGGTAAAATATTTGCATTGTAATCCAAATTATTTAAATAATTATTTTTAGTGCCCTTATTGCCATCGTGATGATTTGATTGAAGAAGCTATTGATGATCCGAGATTCTGTTTGGACAAAGTGGATTGTGAATATCAGTTGAAGAAAAGCCATGCATATTATTATCAGGTAGTTACTGTAACCTAGTATTGAACAAATAGTTATGTGTGCTAGTTACTAACTCCTTTATTGGTTTAGGTGCAATGTCAGCTGTATTGTACTGCAAGGGCATATTGTGATTTTATTGTTTGGCTTAAAGAAGATTTTCATATTGAAAGGATTTTTCCTGATGAAAATTTTATGATTAGTTGCATTACGAAGGCAGATCACTTCTTTAAAGTCGCAATCTTGCCAGAATTAACAGGCAAGTTCTTTTCTAGACCGTCCACTCCAGCATCTCACACTGAAGAAGTTTCAGGTTTAATCTCAGACTCACTCATTAAAGATGATGCCAATATTGAGGAGAAAGTTTATTGCTACTGCCGTAAAGCTGAAAGTGGTCAGATGATAGGTTGTGACAATCCAAGCTGCAGTTATGAGTGGTTTCATTTTGAATGTCTCAAAATCACTACTCCACCCAAGAAGAAATCATGGTTCTGTCCTGACTGTAGAAAACTGCCAGTTTTCAAAAAGAAAAGTAAAAAATAGATATCATTAGTTCTATAACTTTATCACTCTCATCAATATTGTAATAATTACAAAAGATAGAATTACATTAATCAGATGGAATAACGGAGTCACAGAGATTAGTTAATATACAACACACAGTTACAATTTTGTCTAGTAGAGGAATATTGTTTTCTTTGGATATTACAAAATCGATTGGTTGGGTTCCACTTAACAATGAATATTTCTGCCTGATTAATCCGATGACTCGTTCGACATGGATGCGAACATTAGCGATACGACGACTTTGCTCTACTTCTATACCGGTCAATTGCTTCTTTCCTTTTGTGAAGGCTGGTAGGGTGACACGTGCACAATACATAGCTGCAGATTCTTTGATGTCAAATCCCCTATCAGCAAGCACAGTATCACCAGGAATCAAATTAGACAGTAGGTTACTGTTCTCTGTAAGATGTTTATCACTTACACGGCCACCCCAACCTTTAGAAATAAAGCTAACAGTTCCCTGTGGGGTAATACCTATGAGGTATTTCACCGTGTTGTGGTGTTTGTAGGCTGAGTAGGTCTGAGCACGTGCTAGAAGATTCGTAGGTCTATCAATAAACACTTCGAAACAGTCAATAATGACCACACATGTAGGGCAATGTTTTCTATAACACATAGGCATTGTACGAAGCAATGAATCCCTATCAGGCCAAACAATTAAATGTCGCAGCTTGATATACAGCACTTCAATAGTTTGTGAAAACAAACGAAATACAGTGCTCATATGAACACCAAATCTGAATGCCAAATCCTGAGAAGACAAATTCAAGCGTAATCTCATGAGTGTCATTAATAGCTGATGAAATGGACTGCACGTACTGTTGCTTGACAAATTAGCTTTCACAAATTCATGCACAACCGAAAAAACTTCCCAATTTGGTAGACCAGTATAGAAGGTAACCAGATAATCACTACCTTGAAATGCTTCAATCTCTAAATTGTCTCTTGGCTTGGCTTTAGAAAGTGTTTCAATTTTATCTCGAGTTCAAGCTCGTCAAACTTGTGATGTGTAAAATCAGTCTGGACAGCAATACCAGTTTCATCTTCTGATTCTGCTGCCTGGTATGACTCTATTCTGCTTTTCTTTGCTTCAGAATCTTCTTTATCCTGCAATTCTTTTCTTTTTGTTTGCCTACCTCTAGCACGTTCATATCTCGAAGGCTTACCATTACTAGCTTCACTATACCCCAAATTTCGAGAGGGAACCCAGTCTGGGTTAGTATCATCATAAAGCAAACTAGGTTTTCCAGATATAAAATGATCAGAACATACTCTGGTGTACTGGAGGTTTTCAGCCTTTATATCTTGCCTCTTTAGCTGCGCTAGACTATTCTACTTTAGTATGATCCAACTCTTTGTTTCTTTGAAGCAAGTTGGGTTATGGTAAGCCTTTTGTAAAAAAAAAATAGCCCCTCTCCAGATGACTGGCGAACGAGTGTAGCGAGCGAGACACTTACAGGGGTAACACAATTGAAAATCGGGGATGTTTGTTGGCGAGCGAGCGCCGTTTTAGGGGGATACGGAGTGCCGCTTGTTGGTTGTCAAGAGTCATTGGTAGTCAGAATGCCGTAGTATTAATGCTAAGGAACCTACTACTACTCGAGGGAAGCTGAGGTAAGTACGTAATTCCATATTTGTTAGCTAAATATGCAAAAATAACTCTGGCCTTTCTTTTTTGTAGCTAAGAGCTTGTTGTCAACAGTGACTGGTAAATTCAAATAGTCAGAATGACTCAAATTTGGTACTACAAAAGAAATGAGGTAAGAAAGTAATTTTTGTATTTGTGTGCTAAAATTGATTGTCTTTTTTTTTGTAGGTGAGAGCTTGTTGTCAAGAATACAAGGTAATCCAGATGGTCAAAGTAACTTCAATTTGATACTACAGAAGTTATCAATACTCAAGAATGAGGTAAGTAGTAATTCCATATTTGTTGGCTAAAATTACAAATAATAACACTGGTTTATTTTTTATCGTAGCTGAGAGCTTGTTCAAGAGTTACTGGTGATTGAGATTATCAGAATGGTTGATGTTTGATACTACAAAAGTTACCATTAATCAGGTAAGAGAGTGATTTTGTATTTGTTTGCTGAAATCAAATGTCATAACTGCTATTATAGTGCTTGCATGAAGTAAGCTAAAAATAGTAACATTTTATGTTACCTAACTATCAGGCTCGCTCGCCATTTGTGCTCAAGCACACCACTAGTATGTATATTATATGTATGTATGTATGGATGGTACGTATGCCCTTTAAACGCGCGCGCGGTGCCATTTTTTTCTCCTAAAAACACGACTTTTGAGGTTGACCCCAGTTTCTTCTGATACTACAGCTTTAAGCAAGTCTTACTTGAAACTTGGGCTCCAAATTGTGAGAAAATTCCTGCGAAAACGCTTGTTTTTCAAGTCACAAACAGTTGCTGCGACCAGTTACTAAGGCATTGAAGACCCTTTACCAGACTTAATTTTCAAAACTTCGCCATTTAGGGAGGCTATGAAGTGCCAATTGTTGGTTGTCAAGACCCACCAGTAGTCAGAATGCCTTAATATTAATACGCGGGGGAAGCTGAGATAAATACGTATAAATTCCATAATTGTTAGCTAAAATACAAAAAATAACTCTGGCCACTCTTTTTTTTAGTATCTGAGAACTTGTTGTCAAGAGTGACTGGTAAATTCAGATAGTCAGAATGACTTCAATTTGATACTACAGAAGTTACCACTACTCAAGAATGTGTGGGTAAGAAGGTAGTTTTGCATTTGATTGCTAAAATTAATGTCTTTTGTTTTTGTAGCTTTGAACTTGTTGTCAAGAATTACAAGTAATTCAGATAGTCAAAATGGCTTCAATTTGATACTACAGAAAGTACTAATACTCAGGAAATTTAGGTAAGTAGTAACTCCATAATTATTTTGTTGTCTGAATTACAAACACTGACCTATTTTTTTTTGTAGCTGAGAGCTTGTTCAAGAGTTACTGGTAATTGAGGTAGTCAGAAAGGCTTACATTTGATAATACAGAGGTTACCATTACTCATGTAAGAGAGTAATTTTGTATTTCTATGCTCAAATTAATGTTCAACTGCTATTATACTGCTGTTTTTAATTGAACTAAGCTTAATATAAATTACGTATGTAGTAGCAATACTGCAGTTTTATGTACCTAACTTGAGGCTCACTTGCCATTTGTGCTCAAGCACATCACTACACTATTAAAAATGAAGTGTTCCAGTAACACTGCAAGGAGCGTTCCCACGAGAGGGAGGAAATTATGCCCCACCCATGTTTCCTGAACACTGCACAGAGGGTTATAATATAACACTCTGAGAGGTGTTTGGACAACATCTTTAGCAGAGTTGTATTAACACCTTCTGCAAGCTTATCACAACACTAAGTAACATGTTTCAATGGCACTGCTAAATAATGACCACACCTCATTCACATAACCTCAAAATTTTTAGATAAATAAATGATTGACAATGAATATATAAAAATAGATTGAATAAAGTAGCTAAACAGTTTTAAAGCTGTCCTTTCTACATGAGTAGATGAAATATCATGATATGCACTCCACTTATGATCCATCATGTTCAAGATAAATATACCTGCATGACACATAAAAATAAAACATTAATCAATAAGCAATTATACAAACACATTCATAAATGCTTGTAAACACACTATTCTAAACACACACAGACTCAGCTAAACACTCAATTCTAAACACGCTCATAAATGCAACTAAACACACTATCCAAAATATGACCCTCTACGGGAAAATCGGGCACAACGCGGCAAGTGGCCCAATCCGCGGTAAATGCCGCCGTCAATGGCGGAAAAATACAGCTCTCAGTTTAGTAGTAAGTACAGTGGCTATCATGAGTGAAGCCAGGAATCTTGCCAGAGCATTAAACCTCAGCCACCGTGATGGTCTGGACATGATGGGTGGAGCTGACGCTGAAGCCATGGCTCCAGGAAGTGAGGACCCACTTTCTGACTGTAAGTCACTTATTACAGTTAACTATAACCCTCATCAGTTCATCATCTTTTTTTCCTTTTTTTTTTAGGTGATGAAGAATTTGATGGCCACTTTACCAACTATTATGAAGGTAATAAATTTAAAATTTAAATAATTTTTTGGATAAAAGAACAAAACAAAACAACTTCTTATACAGAGCAGTCCAAAGAATCCAGAGGATCATAGAGGTCATTGTGGGCGGAGGAAAGGAACATTATCACAAGAACTTATATTGTTTTGTTGGCATGTCATTTTATCGTTGTATTATTATCTTTATTGTATCATCTGCTGTGTGTATGCATGCTTTAAGTTATTGTCCGGATGTCTATCCGTGAACACCTTCACCTACGCATGCGTGTCTGTTGCTATTTAAGCTTGGACGCGCCTGCGTATCGTTAGTTCCTTCTTGTCTTAGTTTATGCAACACTGGGTTAATAGCCAGAGCGTTTGCGTACTAATCGACTGTGAAGAACTCTGGTGGCAGCGAGCCACAGAGTTCAGGCGTCTGCGTTTGTGTGAGTCCTTTGAGCCCTGTGGTCTACCTTCTGCTCTTCGTGAGCTTCCCTGGCTTCGTGCCTTGTGCTTTCCCTCTGTGCCGGCGGTTGGTCTCGGGAGTGTGTGATCCCTTCGAGCCCACCAACCCACAATTGGAGGCAGCGGTGCTGAGATTCTGATTCCTACGTTCATTGATATTCGCTACTCTGTGTCTGACTTTCTACCGATTTAAAACTCGGATTGGACTGTCTTCGTGTGTGCGTTTCTACTGGATTTACTGCGTGTGCTTACGTGTGTCTCTACTGTGTCGTGACCGATTTAACATTCGGATTCAGTGTACGGTTGGACTTTGCGTGCATCTTTCCCGTGAAATCGCCATTATCTCTTTCTTCTACTCTATTTGGAGCGCCTCACACGTGGTTTCGAGAGAACTTTGGTTGAGTTGAAGTGTCATTTTTTGTGTTTAGCACCTATTAGCGTGTTTCATTTTTGGTCTTGTGACTTAGTGTTGATTGCTTTAGTCTTGTGACTTGCGTGACATGTTTTGTTGTCGTTTCTAATAGTGTATCACTCTGTTTGTTTTGTGCATTTCGCGTGCAGTATTTTTGTCTTCCTATTTTCGCTTTTCACCTTTGTTTTCCTTTGTGTACTTGTTCCGTGAGCGTTCTGCAGGATCGTGTCCTTTGGTCGGATTGCCTGGATGAGCCAACGTGAGCAGCCTGGTCGAGTGTGCAAGCGTGGGAGGCAGAATTTGGGATCAAGTGGTGAGTCCCTGTGTTCGGAAACCTATGGTCAAAGTAGTAGTTGTGCAAGTAGTGTTGCTTCTGGGCGTTCTCTGTCTTTGTTCTCTGGCTCTGGTGTAGGCGAGGTTGAGCGTGTTTCTCCTGTTCGTGAGTTAGATTTAGAACCGGGTAGTGGTCCAGTCAGTGGTGATACCCCAGCTAGCACAATAATGGGTGATGAAGAAAATCCCGATATCCCTAATGAGGTGGAATCCATAACCTCTGTGATCGATTCCAGATTGAAGTCCTCTTTCTCTGAATTCTTTAATGGCCTAGCGAGTTCTGGGTTGTTGTCTGGGTCCCACAGTAGTGGTAGTAGCCGTGGTAGTTCAGATTCCATAGATGCTGACATGTCTCGTGAAATTAGTCAGCTAGCAGCCCATAAGGATGGGGTGGACATAGCCAAATTTGTAGCAACATTGGAGTCCAATTTAGCCATAATGGGTTGTCCACGTAGACGGTGGAAACGTGTGCTGTTGCAAAAGCTCCATTCGGAGTCTGCCATGGAAGCCCTGTCCACTTTAAACAAGGAAGATGCCACGTATGACCAGATCAAGGAGAGGTTGTTTGAGTCGTTGGGCTCTAACCTGGTTGCGCTTGGTGTGCAGTACAGGGAAGAGTTCTCAGCGCTCCCCTCTTCCTCGACCCCCAGTGAGGAAGTTTAAATTCCTTAGCCGTATTGTTAGTTCTTTAGAGCTCTTGTGTAAGTCTAGAGAGGACGTAGTCATGTTTTTGGTCTGTTCTTCCTTTCGTTCCTCGCTGACCCCTTCACAGAGGGAGGCGATGGATCAGAGGTCTTTTGAGTCGTTGCGTGAACTTAGTAAGTTTTCCGTTTCTATCTCTCCTACCCGTACTGCTGCTTCTTTCGAGAAGTCCAGCACGTCTAGTAGCAGGGTGGGCAGAGGGTCGTCCCCAGTTGTATGCTTCAAGTGTCAGAAGCGGGGACACAGGGCCTTTGAGTGCCGTAGTAGTAGCAGTAGCAGTGGTCAAGTAGTTAGTTCATCTGTTGGTAGTGAGGGCGTTCACAGTAGTTCTCCGGGTTACTTGGGAGTTAAACCTCCCGGCATAGTTTGTTACTCCTGTAGAGAGCCGGGACACAAGTCCCCTGACTGTCCCAAACGTAAGTCCAAGTCTGATGGTAAAAGTGATGGAGTTAAGAGAAAAACTTACAATGCAAGTTGGGTGGCTGTTAGAGATCATCCTTCCCACACTTTTGGGTTTGTAAATGGTACCAAATGCGAGATTGTGCCCGATACTGGGGCAGAAATTTCCATAGTCCCTGGGTGTCTAGTATACGAGGACCAGTTGACCGGGGATACTGTTGAAGTAAGGGGCTGGGATAGTGACCCAGTTACCTTGAGAGTAGCCATTGTGAACTTTGAATTTAAGAGTAAGTGCTTCAAGCACCGAGTGGCTGTTGCCCACCGTGATAGTTTGGCCGGTAGGGTGTTGTTTTCGATTCCCATGGAGCCGAGTACGGCCGAGCACCTCTTGTTGGGTGCCGCCACCCAGGCAGATAAATTGCTTGAGGTGGCGGGGCAACTGCATGATACCTGCAGCACTCAGCCTGCGTCTGAGGACGTTGCCTGCTCTGGTGATGGGGCGGTGGAGGTACCTTCCACCTCCTCCGCTCCCGTCTCTACTCAGGGAGAGGTAGCCACAGTGAACGTTGTAACCAGAAGTGAGTCTGTCAAGAGAAAGCGCAGACGTAGGAGACGTAATGCCAGAAACGTTGAGTTGGCTGAGCCTGTTCCTCTTGTGTGTGATGAGGAATTTGCTCGTTTGTCTGTCATTGATACTTCTCATGTTCCCTCTCTGTCTTCTGTAAGTGTTGGGTCTAACAGTATGGAGCCTTCTGTGTCTGAATCTGGGCTTCTGAACGGGTCTGACGAGGATGGGGATGGGGCAGTAGTTGGTGGTATCGCTGTCAGTGACGGGTTTGTGGTTTTGTCTCCCTCTACATCTGATGTGTCTTCCCTTTCTGTCTCCAGTGAAGTTGTTTCCAATGTTGAAAGTCGAGTAGTTCCTAGTAGCGTTGTTGTTTCCGATAACGTAGTTGTTCCTAGTGAACCTGTTTCCAGTGAAATTGATGACCTTGTTTTGTCTGTTCCCACTTCGAGCGGTGGTACTGAGTCTGTTGTCGAGGCTCAGAAGTCTGATGACTCCCTTTCTCCCTTGTTAGAGTTAGGTCGCAAGTCTCTGAACGGGTATTCCTTGGAGGATGACATGCTCGTGCATTCTGTTTTAGTCGATGACCAGTTAGTTGTGAAAGTTGTAGTTCCCGTAGTTTTTAGGGAGCGTTTGTTGAAACTTGCCCATGATAAGACTGCCCACGTAGGAGTCCGTGGGATGAGGAAGCTGCTGGGTAACAAGTTTACGTGGCCTGGCATGCACAGTGATGTATGTAAGTTTGTCAAGTCTTGTGATGTTTGCCTGAGAATGAATAGTGCCGGTAACAAGAAACCCTTGATGGTCGAGAGAAGAATAGTTAGCGTTCCGTTTGAGAGCGTGTGTGTGGACTTGGTTGGTCCTTTGCCGAAGGGAAAACGTGGGTCTAAGTATCTCTTTACTTACGTTTGTTTGGCTAGCAGGTGGCCAGATGCCATCCCGATGCGTACGGCTTCTGCCTCTGAGGCTGCTCAGTGTTTTATCGAGGTCATTAGCCGCACAGGGATCCCCCTTCGAGTGTTGTCAGACAGAGGTAGCATTTTCCTGTCTAAGTTGATGACAGAAGTTTGTGATCTGTTGGGTATTGATAAGTTGGCCACATCTCCTTACCGTCCTCAGTCCAACGGAGTCGTTGAACGTATGCACGGCAGTCTGAAGCCGATGCTCTCCAAGGCTGTTGACGCTGGGGTGGACTGGGTAGATTTCCTTCCTTTGGCGTTGTTTGCTTTGCGCCAAGTCCCCAACAGAGACCTCGGATATTCTCCCCACTGCATTGTTTATGGTCGTGATGTTTTGGGCCCTCTAGACTTGTTGTATGAAGGGTGGGTTGAGAGACCTTTTGATCCAGTCGATGTTGACGAGTGGCTGGTTTCCTTGAACGACAGGTTGGCTGTCATTAGTGACTGTGTTGTAGCCAATCAGTCTGTGTCCAGTGGCAAGCGGGCAGAGTGTTTTAAGAAGGGTGTCAGAGACAAACCTTTGGAGTTGGGGTCCCTAGTGCTCATGAGAGTCCCTAAAGCTTCCTTACAGGCTGCCTGGGAAGGCCCTTACACTGTAGTGGGTAAATCGTCTAACGTGACTTACAAGGTTACCAAAGGCGATGATCACCCGGTGAGAGTAGCCCACAGATGTAACTTGAAGGTGTACACCTCTCGCCCTGCTTTGCAAGTGAATGCCATTACAGTTGTTGCCGAAGATAGCGGCATTGATGAATCTTTGCTTGTCAGCAAAACCTCCTTGGATGGAGACGTGTGTGACGGTTACAAGAAATGTGACCTAGATTCCTTGTTGTCTGATCTCAGTAGTAATTTCAGTGTGTCCCCTGGTTTGTCCAAGGTTGGGTCCTGTGTTATTCTTTTAGAAGATGGGGCGTCTGTTGTGTCCTTGCCCCCAAGACAGATACCAGTTGGCATTCGCGAAGCCGTCAAGGCTGAGCTGGATTCCTTGCTTGCTGGTGGCATAATAGTAGAGTCTGATTCAGATTGGGCTAGTCCCTTGGTACCAGTTAGGAAGAAAGACGGCGGAATTAGACTTTGCGTTGACTTTCGCCGGTTGAACGCGGTGACTCCATTGCGACGCTATTGGTTGCCGTCTTTAGCATTTTGGACCTGGTAGGTCCCTGTTGTTGTCTTTCCACATTAGACCTTACTTCTGGTTTTCACCAGATTCCCATGGACGTAAACTCGAGTGAACTCACGACCTTCATGTGTCCCTTTGGGAAGTACAGATATGTTCGTATGCCGTTCGGGCTCAAGAATGCCCCGGCCATCTTTCAGTCCATAGTAGAGAAAGTGTTAGAACCCGTGTCTCACTGTAGCAAGAATTATGTGGACGATGTTGTTGTTTTTAGTCAGTCATGGGAAGAACATCTTACCCATTTGAGAGCAGTTATTGTGTGTTTGGGAGAAGCCGGTTTCACCATTAAATTGAGAAAGTGTCATTTTGGCAGAAAGTTTTTAGTTTACTTGGGTCATAGGATCGGGTGTGGTTCCCTTTCTGTGCCTGAGCATCGGGTGGAGGCCCTCAGATTGTTTGCACGCCCTGTTAGTAAGAAACAGTTAAGGTCTTTCCTTGGGGCCATGTCCTATTATAGACAGTTTATCCCTTCGTTTGCCTCCTACTCGAGCCGCTTGACTCCGGCGACCTCGCTGAAGGCTCCTCTCCAGGTGGTCTGGACCGGGGACATGGATTCTGCTTTTCGTAAGCTTAAAAGTAGTGTGTGTGATACATGTGTGTTGTTCATTCCTGTTGTTCATGATGTGTTCGTTTTGTATACCGATGCTTCTGGCTCGGGTGTTGGTGGTTGTTTGCACGTGTGTCGTGACGGTGAGGAACTCCCTGTCGGGTTCTTCTCGAGGCAGCTCAGACCGGCGGAAAAGAACTATTCCGTCACAGAACTGGAGTGCCTGGCCATAGTAGCCTCCCTCAAGCATTTCGAGTTCCACCTCTACGCAAGGGAGGTCAAGGTTGTGACTGATCATCAGCCGTGTTGTTCGCTCGTAGTGGGATGTCGCCTAAACAAGCGTCTCCTCAGATTCGCCTTGGCTCTACAGCAGTTTAGTGTTTCCATCGTGTATCGACCTGGCAGAGCCCACGACAACGCAGATGGGATGAGCAGACAGGCGTGGCCCTGTGATCCGCAAGACTCCGCCTTTGTGGCATCAGATTTGCCCCCAGTCAAATCTTAGCGGGGGGAGTTGTGGGCGGAGGAAAGGAACATTATCACAAGAACTTATATTGTTTTGTTGGCATGTCATTTTATCGTTGTATTATTATCTTTATTGTATCATCTGCTGTGTGTATGCATGCTTTAAATTATTGTCCGGATGTCTATCCGTGAACACCTTCACCTACGCATGCGTGTCTGTTGCTATTTAAGCTTGGACGCGCCTGCGTATCGTTAGTTCCTTCTTGTCTTAGTTTATGCAACACTGGGTTAATAGCCAGAGCGTTTGCGTACTAATCGACTGTGAAGAACTCTGGTGGCAGCGAGCCACAGAGTTCAGGCGTCTGCGTTTGTGTGAGTCCTTTGAGCCCTGTGGTCTACCTTCTGCTCTTCGTGAGCTTCCCTGGCTTCGTGCCTTGTGCTTTCCCTCTGTGCCGGCGGTTGGTCTCGGGAGTGTGTGATCCCTTCGAGCCCACCAACCCACAGTCATCTTCGTGTTCAAACAGTGGAGTAGCAGAGCCTGACTCTGCTGATGAGACATCCCTAGAAGCTTTACCAGACATCGAGCCTTCATCATTGCATCCTGACCACTCATCTGTTTTGTTGTCACCACCCCATTCCGACCCCACTTTTTTTTCCCCTTCCGATACTGTGTCCGTTGCCTGCCGACGGAACAGCATCATCTGTGTTAAGGAAAGGAAGAGGTCAAGAAAGCCATCACCAGCAAGGACGAAACGACTTACCTCAACTGAGCAGTTAGACCAGTTTTTAGCCCGTCACAGTCACCAACTCCTTCACAGTCACCAACTCCTTCACCATCACCAACTCCTTCACAGTCACCAACTCCTTCACAGTCACCAACTCCTTCACCATCACGTTTCGTCACGCCATTCTAAAAGAATTAGAAGTACAGACATCAATTATTAATTATTATTTTTATATTTTTAGTCATCTCTTTTAAATTATGTATCATCTATAACAAATAATACACACCTTTACTTTGTTCTTATGTCCAGTGTTATCAAAATCTATCTATTTACATTGAATACGCAATATAATTATCCCAACTCAGCTAAAACAACAAAAAAAATACTCTAGTGGACAATAGTAAAAACAGACATTACCAAGATAAATAAAACTATTAGTGCGAACACCAATAAAAATGACTCTAGTGCATGTGGGCACTAATAAAAATGATTCTAGTACATGCGAGCACTAAAAAGAATAACTCTAGTACATGTGGACACTAAAAAGAATGACTCTAGTACGTGTATACACTAATGAAAAACCACAAGCCCACCTCAGAACCACTCAGATAGCCTCGAAGGACAAAATTTAACGACAGGAAGTGAAACTGGAAGTGACATCATGTGACACGCCCACCAGTGAAGAAATAATTTGGCCTCAAGGACTTTGCCCGTACCTCCAAAGATCACCTGATCAGTAAATTATTTCATCGGGTATCGTAATTTCCTTACAACAACAGCTACTACAATCAAACTAGAAAAACTAACTTAATCGAACATACTACAACTGACAGACACTAGTATGTGCTGACACTAATACGAATGACTCTAGTACGGTGTAATCACTATGTGCATGCATGGTGTTAGCACTATGTGCGTGTACAGTGTTTGGTGTTAGCACTATGTGCATGCACCGTAATAGTACTACGTGCAGTGTTAGCACTATGTGCGTGCACATTAATAGTACTATGTGCAGTGTTAGCACTATGTTAGTACTACGTGCGTGCACAGTGTTAGTACTATGTGCGTGCACAGTGTTAGTACTATGTGCGTGCACAGTGTTAGCACTATGTGTGTGCACAGTAACAGTACTACGTGCATGCACAGTGCTAGCACTATGTGTGTGCACAGTGTTAGTACTACGTGCGTGCACAGTGTTAGTACTACGTGCATGCACAGTATTAGCACATGTGCGTGCACAGTGTTAGTACTATGTGTGTGCACAGTGTTAGTACTATGTGCGTGCACAGAAATAGTACTACGTGCGTGCACAGTGTTAGTACTATGTGCGTGCACAGAAATAGTACTACGTGCGTGCACAGTGTTAGTACTATGTGCGTGCACAGAAATAGTACTACGTGCGTGCACAGTGTTAGTACTATGTGTGTGCACAGTGTTAGTACTGCGTGCGTGCACAGTGTTAGTACTATGTGCGTGCACAGAAATAGTACTACATGCGTGCACAGTGCTAGCACTATGTGCGTGCACAGTGTTAGCACTATGTGCGTGCACAGTGTTAGTACTATGCGCGTGCACAGTGTTAGTACTATGTGCGTGCACAATGTTAGCACTATGTGTGTGCACAGTGTTAGTACTACGTGCGTGCACAGTGTTAGTACTACGTGCATGCACAGTATTAGCACATGTGCGTGCACAGTGTTAGTACTACGTGCGTGCACAGTATTAGCACATGTGCGTGCACAGTGTTAGTACTACGTGCGTGCACAGTATTAGCACATGTGCGTGCACAGTGTTAGTACTATGTGCGTGCACAGAAATAGTACTACGTGCGTGCACAGTGTTAGTACTATGTGCGTGCACAGAAATAGTACTACGTGCATGCACAGTGTTAGTACTATGTGCGTGCACAGAAATAGTACTACGTGCGTGCACAGTGTTAGTACTATGTGTGTGCACAGTGCTAGCACTAGGTGCGTGCACAGTGTTAGTACTATGTGTGTGCACAGTGCTAGCACTAGGTGCGTGCACAGTGTTAGTACTATGTGTGTGCACAGAAATAGTACTACGTGCGTGCACAGTGTTAGTACTATGTGCGTGCACAGTAATAGTACTACGTGCATGCACAGTGTTAGTACTATGTGCGTGCAGTGTTAGCACTATGTGCATGCACAGTGTTAGTACTATATGCGTGCACAGTAATACGTGCATGCACTATGTTAATACGTGTTAGCACTATGTGCGTGCACAGTAATAGTACTACATGCATGCACAGTGTTAGCACTATGTGCGTGCACAGAAATATTACTATGTGCATGCACAATGTTAGTACTATATGCGTGCACAGTAATACGTGCATGCACAGTGTTAGTACTATGTGTGTGCACAGTGCTAGCACTATGTGCGTGCACAGTAATAGTACTACGTGCATGCACAGAAATATTACTACGTGCATGCACAGTGTTAGTACTATATGCGTGCACAGTAATACATGCATGCACAGTGTTAGTACTATGTGTGTGCACAGTGCTAGCACTATGTGCGTGCACAGTAATAGTACTACGTGCATGCACAGTGTTAGCACTATGTGCGTGCACAGTATTAGTACTACGTGCATGCACAGTGTTAGTACTACGTGTGCATGCACAGTGTTAGAACTATGTGCGTGCACAGTGTTAGTACTATGAGCGTGCACAGTGATACGTGCATGCACAGTGTTAGTACTATTGCGTGCACAGTAATAGTACTACGTGCATGCACAGTGCTAGCACTATGTGCGTGCACAGAAATATTACTACGTGCATGCACAGTGTTAGTACTATATGCGTGCACAGTAATACATGCATGCACAGTGTTAGTACTATGTGTGTGCACAGTGCTAGCACTATGTGCGTGCACAGTAATAATACTACGTGCATGCACAGTGTTAGCACTATGTGCGTGCACAGTATTAGTACTACGTGCATGCACAGTGTTAGTACTACGTGTGCATGCACAGTGTTAGAACTATGTGCATGCACAGTGTTAGTCCTACGTGCATGCACAGTGTTAGTCCTACGTGCATGCACAGTGTTAGTACTATGAGCGTGCACAGTGATACGTGCATGCAGTGTTAGTACTATGTGCGTGCACAGTAATAGTACTACGTGCATGCAGTGCTAGCACTATATGTGTGCACAGTGCTAGCACTATGTGCGTGCACAGAAATAGTACTACGTGCATGCACAGTGTTAGTACTATGTGTGTGCACAGTGCTAGCACTATGTGCGTGCACAATAATATTACTACGTGCATGCACAGTGTTAGTACTATATGCGTGCACAGTAATACATGCATGCACAGTGTTAGTACTATGTGTGTGCACAGTGCTAGCACTATGTGCGTGCACAGTAATAGTACTACGTGCATGCACAGTGTTAGAACTATGTGCGTGCACAGTGTTAGTACTATGTGCAAACACAGTGTTAGTACTACGTGCAAGCAGTGTTAGTACTATACGCGTGCACAGTAATACATGCATGCACAGTGTTAGTACTATGTGTGTGCACAGTGCTAGCACTATGTGCGTGCACAGTAATAGTACTACGTGCATGCACAGTGTTAGCACTATGTGCGTGCACAGTATTAGTACTACGTGCATGCACATTGTTAGTACGATGTGTGCATGCACAGTGTTAGAACTATGTGCGTGCACAGTGTTAGTACTACGTGCATGCACAGTGTTAGTACTACGTGCATGCACAGTGTTAGTACTGTGTGTGCACAGTAATATTACTACATGCATGCACAGTGTTAGTACTATATGCGTCAGGGTTTGATACAGGATTTTTTGCTAGGGGGGGGGAAAGTCAAATAGCGACCTTATAGTTGTTGTTTTTTTGTCCTTGCAATCTAGTAAGGTAAGGAAATTTAACTTATTTTATTATATTTATGCATTGATCAATTGGTTACCTCTAATAAACAGCTTTGTTCATTTTGAAAGCTGAATAGCTCTGACATTAATTAAGCCAGACTCCTAATAGGCTATCAGTTTGAATGGAGTAGGTGTATCATTTTATGGATCACCAGTTCCAGTTTGAAAGTTGCCTTTAGCACTGGTCATTGTGAAGCAGCTGCCTGGTTGGTAAGGGTATATTTGTTGCTTTGGCAGACTGTAGAAGTTGCTGAGTAGTAGCTAATGGATATCAGAAAGTATTTTAGGAAAATGAGACCTTGTGGCTCCAAAGGAAGTGAATCCGAACCAAAAAAAGCAAATGTGATAGCTATGAATTGGTGGAACACAAGGAACAGATTCGAGCAGTGCAGCAGCAGAGAGAGTGAGGAGGTGAGGGAGGAAGTGAGGAAGAGAGAAGAGGTGAGGAAAGAAGTGCAGCAGAGAGAAGAAGGGCCGCAGAGGGAAGAAGTGTAGCAGAGGAAAGAAGTGCAGCAGAGGGAAGAAGGGCAGCAGAGGGAAGAAGTGTAGCAGAGGAAAGAAGTGCAGCAGAGGGAAGAAGGGCAGCAGAGGGAAGAAGTGTAGCAGAGGAAAGAAGTACAGCAGAGGGAAGAAGTACAGCAGAGGGAAGAAGTACAGCAGAGGGAAGAAGTGCAGCAGAGGGAAGAAGTGCAGCAGAGGGAAGAAGTGCAGCAGAGGGAAGGAGTGCAGCAGAGGGAAGGAGTGCAGCAGAGGGAAGGAGTGCAGCAGAGGGAAGAAGTGCAGTAGAGGGAAGAAGTGCAGCAGAGGGACGTAATATAAAGATGAACATTGGCTGAGGCAATCCCAAACGCTCCAACCTAAAGCATTCAAAGGCTAGCCTGAAGAAATTGTACAAATCTAGGCTTACCTACAAGAAAAGTTGGGAGGAAAAGTATTTTTTGTATGTTTTAATAAGTATAGGTGAAAATCATAGGGGGGGGAAACTCTGCTCAGGGGGGGGGAAATCCCAGGGTTCCCCCCCCCCCTGTATCAAACCCTGTGCGTGCACAGTAATACATGCATGCACAGTGTTAGTACTATGTGTGTGCACAGTGCTAGCACTATGTGCGTCCACAGTAATAGTACTACGTGCATGCACAGTGTTAGCACTATGTGCATGCACAGTGTTAGCACTATGTGCGTGCACAGTATTAGTACTACGTGCATGCACAGTGTTAGTACTATGTGTGTGCACAGTGCTAGCACTATGTGCGTGCACAGTAATAGTACTATGTGCATGCACAGTGTTAGCACTATGTGCGTGCAGTGTTAGTACTACGTGCATGCACAGTGTTAGTACTACGTGTGTGCACAGTGCTAGGACTACGTGCATGCACAGTGTTAGTACTATGAGCGTGCACAGTGATACGTGCATGCACAGTGTTAGTACTATGTGCGTGCACAGTAATAGTACTACGTGCATGCACAGTGTTAGTACTATGTGTGTGCCCAGTGCTAGCACTATGTGCGTGCACAGTAATAGTACTATGTGCATGCACAGAAATAGCACTATGTGAGTGCACAGTGTTAGTACTATGTGTGTGCACAGTGCTAGCACTATGTGCGTGCACAGAAATAGCACTACGTGCATGCACAGAAATAGCACTACGTGCATGCACAGTGTTAGCACTACGTGCATGCACAGTGTTAGCACTACGTGCATGCACAGTGTTAGCACTACGTGCATGCACAGTGTTAGCACTATGTGCGTGCTGTGCACAGTAATAGTACTATGTGCGTGCAGTGTTAGCACTATGTGTGTGCAGTGTTAGCACTATGTGTGTGCAGTGTTAGTACTATGTGCGTGCACAGTGTTAGCACTTCGTGTGCAGTACTACTTCGTGAATGCAGTGTTAGTATTAGTACGTGTATGTACAATGATAACAGTAGTGCATGCCTAGAGTCTTACCATTATTCTCTTCTTCAATCAAGAACACCAGAACCTCAGTACAGATAGCAGCAGCCCAAGCACCATGAAATCTAGGTAATGGAAAGGAATAAAAAAAGGTTACTAGCAACTACAGCAACAAAAAGTAGACAATCTAACTAGTTAACAATTACCTTTCTTCACATTTCAGGAACACCAGATCCCCAGTTGTCATAGCATATTGCAGCACTAGCATCATCAAAGCTAAAAAGAAAGAGAGGAAAAAGAAAAGAAAAAAGAACAAGTATTATAAGGGTTACCTACAACTACAACGAGAATAGGAAACTAGCTAGCTAAAAAATCACCACCCAGTCTTCAGCATAGCAAGATACTAACTAACTATCCTCTTAGAACAAGAAAGACAAGCTCGCTAACCTTTTTTCCACCAGCAGTGTTGTTGAGAGAATAACTCCTTGTTGATGTTTCTACACAATGCGCGCGGTAAAAACCTATAGTATGCGGAGAGTGCGGTAGAATACGGAATCATTGCTGCCACGCCTTAGTGCCCGATTTTCCCATAGACGGTCACATATACACAAACATAACACAACTAAACACTCTATTCTAAACACACAAAAATACATAGAAATAGAAAAAGAAGCAAAACAAATGTGTTTGTCTACAAATACATTTTTTACTATCATCACTCTATTATAGCATGATAATGCTTTTGAATAGTCTGGACAGCATGAGAACACAAACTATAACAGGAACTAATCTTGTGGCATGTTTAATTTGGGGGAAATATTTGGGGAAAGAAGAAAAAAGAGCAAACTGAGGGTAAATGAATGGTTTATAATCAACTGCTGAACTAACAACTGTAATAATTTTGTGTTAACCTGTATATTCTTACTTTGTTAGTCTCCAAAAGCATCTCTAGATTTTCACAGCAGCACTTTTTTGTAGCCTAAAATTACATATGAAAAAAATAAATAAAAAGAGTGGGTAAATAATTTTTGAGATAACTCCCCGATATAGTCGGAAAAAGGATATAGTCGGAAAAAGTACTGAACTAGCTACCTGCTAAATTCATTAATCATAAAGAAGAAATTACCTCTTCCGTGCTCAAACTCAACTTAAACGGCTAACTCTATTCAAATGCGTCACTTACATTAGCCAAAACACTCTATTGTTTCCAACAATAAACACATATCTTAACTTACCATTTCTCCGAAAGATCCAAGGCACGATCTGCACTTAAAAACACCATATCCATAAAACTCTTCTGCAGGACAAGGAGGGCCTGGAATATTCTAATAAACGCTCTCTGGTAAAAAGCGGGTGCTTGTTGCGCACATCGCAATAAAAACCATACCGCGCATTCAGTAAGCACTCAAATAGTAAAACAAATTCTCCGAAATTTTTTGCCAAAGTTTGTACAGCAAGACGGTCTTCTGCGGGGATTTAAATAATGCATTAAATTAGACATTGGTGGAGCAATGGCTAGATTTCTTCTATTTCCTGCTCACGAGCAGGCCAATTTATTTTTACGAGCCGCAGGCAAGTGAAAATGAAGCCTGCAAGTGAAGCTATATACAAATAAGTAGCCAACAAAGTTACTGTAAATTGTAGAATTTAGATAGATAGCTATTGCAGCTAAGTTCCCTTACTGCTTGTTTATAAACTTCTATGAATGTATCAGTATATTAGCTAAAATTAAATAAAAATACAGTATGAAATATTTAGCTCATTGTACAATTTAACTTGATTTTAATAAAGTACAACCATGCAGTTAATGATAATGGCTTGAATGTTATCAGGTAAATAAATGCTAAAGAAACAAAAAATGTGGTCATTTACACCAATTTTCACTATTACACTTATTTCAGTGTTACTGGAATGCTGCAGTGTTTACACTGAGAATTAACACTGGCCTCAGTGTTACTATAACACTGCAAAGTTTTACACTCTTGATTTACACTTCAAAAGTGTTATTCAGCGAGCGAGCGAAGCGAGCGAAGCTGACTCTCAGTCGTGTTCAATTGAGATTTCAGATATAGGTATGTATGCGTACGTCAAAAATTTCGCCCGCGCTTCTAATTACGTAAGTTAGGTAAAGCGTACACAGTTCCAGTATTTTTCAATTACATAACGAGCACGGAGAATCCTGCTGCACTGCCTTCAACCAAAAAGTTTATAGCTACTCTCTTCTTGAAACAATTGTGAAGTCTTTGTCAAGCTGCGCTTCTTTGCCACTGATTTCTAAGTTAATTAAGGTAATTCTGTTATTGTTAACTCTTCATGCCTAATCATTGCTATTATTTAGCGATTTCCTTCACAAATCATCTTTACCTATACTCATTATATTTACTCGCTCGCCATGCATTTGCGCTATTCGAGCGTACCACTAGTTATTCAGCGAGCGAGCGAAGCGAGCTGACTCTCAGTCGTGTTCAATTGAGATTTCTATATTATTGGCGAGCGAGCGTAGCGAGCGAGACACTTACAGGGGTAACACAATCGAAAATCGGGGATGTTTATTTATTTATTTATTTATTTGTATATATGTATGGACGTATGTATGTCATTTTGTACTTTGACCCTCGCGTTTTTGTGTTAGTTATGTGGTAGACCCGGTCCCAAATTGCACTAAACAGAATCCTCTGGTTTATCGATCAGTACCCGTATCACCCTTGAAATTGAATTGTTTACCGTTTTGAATTCTTTTGCGGGTGCAGTTAAAACTTGAAAACTTAAGGGACATCCATTTCTATTCGTGTTAGTGGCGGTGGTATGTCAATGCGTTCTTTGTCATGGTTATAAGCCGTGCGCAACAGTATTTACTTGAAAATACACTGTCCACTAGACTACTGCGAAGGTAAGTCTGTGCAGGTGCATGTCCAGTTGTGTCAAAGTATTGTGTGTTACAACCACTACTTAGCTAAAGAATATCACAAAGAAAACTTTTAAATAACGTGTATTGTTTTGTTGTTGTTTTTTTTCCTTCCAAGCAGTTGCAGAGAGTTGTTACTATGGCACTGAAACCCCTTTACCCTGTGTGCTAAATTTAAAAACTGGACCTTATTTCCAGTAGCTTCAGTGTTAGAAGTCCAAATCATTCATATAAAAATAGTATAGTCTTTAGGCTCGCTCGCCATTTGTGCTCAAGCACATCACTAGTATTATGTATGTATACGTACGTCAAAATATTTCGCCCGCGCTTCTAATTACGTAAGTTAGGTAAAGCGTTCACAGTTCCAGTAAACTGGTGCGGAGAATCCTTGTTTCAACCAAAAAGTTTATAACTACTCTCTTCTTGAAACAATTGTGAAGTCTTCGTCAAGCTGCGCTTCTTTGCCACTGCTTTCGAAGTTTATTCAGGTAATTCTGTTAGTTTAGTCTGGGATCAGAGACTTTAGATTCTCTGATGATGGAAAGAGTTACACTGTGCACTACAGTTAGATGTAATTTCTGTTCTATTTTTCTGTAAAAAGAGCCTGTTCTCTCGCCATGCATTTGCGCTATTAGAGCGCACCACTAGTAACGCTTCATTTTTAACAGTGTAGTTGGCGAGCGAGCGTAGCGAGCGAGACAGTATTAGGGGTGGATAATGCAAAATCGGGTATATGTTATAGGTATATATGTATGTGGGATAGTACGTATGCCATTTAAACGCTCGCGCGTGGAACGTTTTTCTCCAAAAAACACGGCTTTTTAGGCTTGACCCCAGTTTATTCTGAAACTACAGCATTAAGCAAGCCTTATACTTAAGCTCCAAAGTGTGAGAAAATTCCGGAGAAAATGCTTGTTTTTCAAGAAACAAAAAGTTGATTCTACCCGTTACTATGGCATTGAAGACCCTTTTCCAGATTTAATTTCAAAACTTCGCCGTTTTATGGGGGGATACGGAGTGCCTTGGTTGTCAAGAGCCGTTTTGGTAGTCAGAATGCCGTAGTATTAATGCTAAGGAAGCTACTACTTCTCGAGGGAAGCTGAGATAAGTACACAATTCCATATTTGTTAGCTAAATATGCAAAATTAACTCTGGCCTTTCTTTTTTGTAGCTAAGAGCTTGTCAACAGTGACTGGTAAATTCAAATAGTCAGATTGGCTCAAATTTGGTACTACAAAAGTTACCACTGCTCAAAAAAAGAGGTAAGAAAGTAATTTTGTATTTGTGTGCTAAAATTGATTGTCTTTTGTTTTTGTAGGTGAGAGCTTGTTGTCAAGAATTCAAGGTAATTCACATGGTCAAAGTAACTTCAATTTGATACTACAGAAGTTATCAATACTCAAGAATGATGTAAGTAGTAATTCCATATTTGTTGGCTAAAATTACAAATAATAACACTGGTTTATCTTTTATCGTAGCTGAGAACTTGTTCAAGAGTTACTGGTGATTGAGATTATCAGAATGGTTGATGTTTGATACTACAAAAGTTACCATTAATAAGGTAAGAGAGTGATTTTGTATTTGTTTGCTGAAATCAAATGTCATAACTGCTATTATAGTGTTTGCATGAAGTAAGCTAAAACATAGTAACATTTTATGTTACCTAACTATCAGGCTCGCTCGCCATTTGTGCTCAAGCACACCACTAGTTTATTTGTATATATGTTTGGACGTACGTATGTAATTTTGTACTTTGACCCTCCGTATTTTTGTGTTCGCTCCGCGTTCGACCCCGTCCCAAACTTCACTAAACAGAATCCTCGGGTTTAGCGACCATTATCCGTATCACCTTAGAAATTGAATTGTTTACCGCTTTGAATTGTTTTGCGGGTACAGTTAAAACTCAAAAACTTATGGGAGCTCCATTTCTATTCGAGTTAGTGGCTATAGTAAGTTAATACGCTATTTGTCACAGTTATAAGCCCTACTCAACAGTATTTACTTAAAAATTCATTGTCCACTAGACGAACCACGAAGGTGAGTCTTGCGTAGGTATGTTCAGTTGTGTGAAAGTATTGTGCGTTACAACTATACTATTAAGAATATCACAAAGAAAACTTTAAATAACGTGATTTGCTTCTTTTTCAATTCAAACAGTTGCGGGAGCGGTTACTATGACATTGAATCCCCTTTACCGCATACGTAATTAAAAAACTCGACTTTATTTTTGTAGCTTGAGTGTTAGTTGTTAAAATCAATCATTTAACAATAGTGTAGTTTAAGGCTTGCTCGCCATTTGTGCTCAAGCACACCACTAGTACTCGTGCAGATCGGTAAGTAGTACGCGCAACGTAGGCGTAGAAGTAGACTCCATAAGCGGGAGCTCACATCACCGGTAGTTTCAACAGGAAATTCCAATTATAAATTATAGCACCAGTTAATGCTCACGTGATTGCAGCGTGACAGGGGGCCTTACCCACAAAAGCTGACTATCGTACGGCCAAAAATGGCCAGCTTTTTTCAAAAAAAAAAGTTTGGGAGGCCCCAGTCTTCGAGATCTGCTGACTGACTGAGGGACAAAGTACTGTACCACATCACGCATGCGCATTAAAGGTTTTCGCCGTATGATTAAAACAATTATGCACATTTTTATGTTCAATAACAATATATAACATAATTCGGGATTTCACCGGGGAAAAACCAACCTCTAGTTCAACTTGCGGGATTTCACCGGGGAAAAACCAACCTCTAGTTCAACATGCAGGGATTTCACCGGGGTAAAAACCAACCTCTAGTTCAATATGCAGGGATTTCACCGGGGGAAAACCAACCTCTAGTTCAACATGCAGGGATTTCACGGGGGAAAAACCAACCTCTAGTTCAACATGAGGGATTTCACCGGGGGAATACCCAAAACACTACCGGTGGGTATATAAGAAGTTTGTCTAGAGGGTACTTGTGTAGCTCTGTGGGAACAATACAAGGTATTGTAGCTGAGTTATTGTAGCAGAGTTATTGGAGAAGAGTTGTGTCTTTACTGTAGCAGTCAAACATTTATCTACAATACAAGAGTTTACAGAGAACTTCAGTTTGTTGAAGGTATGTGTGATAAAGAAAGTATGCAACAACTAGCCATACTTCATACTGTAGTGAATAAAAGATTTAGAGAATGGTCATATATGTTGCCTAGCAACTGCCACAGAAAATTAAAATTTTCATGTAATTATTAGGAAAGATAAAGCATCTGTATGAGCATTCCATAAAACACTTTATTAAGTTCCTCAATATGACTGTGCGTAAAACTCATAGCTATTACGTTACTGATTGTAAAGTTCTAAAATAATTTATGTAAGGTGATGCTTTATTTTAATGCTATTATGCTTATGGTGTTCACTACAAGTTTCACCACATCAGTACCAATTTATTTTCTAGCAAAGGAATTGCAGTAATACAAATACCACACTAGCTGATAGAATTTCATAATGGTTCAAACACAAAACAGTGTGTAGTTGTTCATTTAACTAGGTTGGCATGAACTGAAGCAATTGAACTTACTTGTCATGCCAGATCTGGGCAAGTAGGTTGTGCACCAGTGAAGAAACACCTTTAGATTAATGTTTTATACCGGTATTATGGAAGCACATGTTGTTGTTTTTCAATCCAGTAGAATTTAAAAAAAGGGTTAAAAAGAATTTTAAAGTAATAAAATAAATGGCATTTACATTATAGTGAAAGGATTTTTGAAAATGAAAAAAAAAAAAGAAAAGCAAATGGTAATGTCACCCAAATAAAATGAATGATAATGTTGTTTAGATATCTAGCAACAGTACTGGCTGTGATGGCTAGCAGTACTACTTCAACACTACCAAGGTATGTATTTTTCTGCTTACAAGCAAAGCTAGGAAGCACTCTCAATACATTTATACATACATACATACATACATACATGCATGCATACATACATACATACACATACATACACACACACGTACATACACACACATATGTACATACATAGATACACACATACATACCTACACACACATACATACATACATACACACATACATATACACATACATACAATGTTGATATTGGAAAGATGTGCTTGAGCACAATTGAGAGCTATGTACTTACCTAATTTCAGTAAGAAAAATTTCTATGTATTGACTATCAAAATCAAGCATTAAATTTTAGTAAAACGAGACTATGTTGTGAATTGGTCAGCATGTGTATCTGCCTAGCCGGCATAGCTAGGATTTCTGGGAAGGCGGTTTCATTTGAGAAAGATCATGCTAGTGTGAGTTAGAGTACCATAACATGATGGTGCCCAAGTTTATGAAAGCACTTTTTTTTTTATCCGTTTGTCTTTTCTCCGCTCTAAGTTCTTTTTATTGTATCTCATCAATAGCTGATTGGCGCAACGCCCAGTTTTAGGTGCCCACTCGTCTAGCCTAGCCATTTAGATTTATAAGCGGGGGCACGTAACCCTTTCCCAGTCAATTTTATGGCGACCAGTTAGGTTATATAAAGAATGTATTAATATTTTTAATTTAATTTCTTTTTCTGTAAAGACGCTCCAGCAAGAATTGAAATTTTTAAGCACATCAAAACAAACTTCTTTACTATTATGCAAAAAAAACAAAAAAACAATAGCATATTAGTCCACAAAGAGAAGAGCTAAAATTCGAACTTATCATTTCTAACTGCTAGCTAAAGCTCAATTTTTTACCATCTCAGAGTTGCTATTGAGTTCAAACAGAGTGAACAACTTATTCACCTTTTATAGCTGGTGCATTCTGAGCTCCAGAGCCCCGTACTATAAAAAAACATTTTTTTGGGCAGACAGATGCTCAATGGTACTAGTTTTGGCATATTTTCCCCCTCCTTTTTCGCTTTTTAAATAAGCGAAGAAACAAAATTAGGTGTGGTTTTCTTGCATTTTCTACGAAATCCAAACTACAGGCCTGTATATATAATATATATATATATATATATATTATTATTATTCACTTGTTACCAAACTTATGCAGGAAAAGCAATTCTTGACAATATGTTTTTTTTTGGTTAACAATACTTTTCATTATTTTGATCATCCAGTGGGCATTACCAAAGTCTGTAAAAAAGGAGTGTGACTGTTTTGCCACCAGAATCAAGCTAAAGTAGACATTGTGAGCACCATTTCTACCTTCCTCTACAAAGTGTGGTGGTAGACAACTACCAAAGCAACCTTACTACAACACTTCTTATTATATTCTTCTTATTCCTATGCCCCAGCTATAGTCCAGCAGATAAGAAAAGTTATTGTGACAGAGTGGACCAAAGCATGAAACTTGGTATGCAGGTTCTATTTGGCATATAATTATAACAGTATCAGAAGGGGTGCCAAAAAAATGGTTTAATTAAAACAAACTTTTTAAAGTGTGAAATTTTGATTAGCAGTTAATTATGTAAAAGAGCTCAATATAAATTGTTTATTATAATGTATTGTGGTTTAATACTTTAATGTTAATGATTAGGAGTCACCTGATATTACAGGCAGCTAGATTGTTTAATAGAACTAGCTACCCTGATAGCTAGCCAGGTGTAGCAAGTTTCAGAGAATTTATTTCAGTAGAATAAAACCATAATATTTTGGCTTGTGGAGCCTTCTAGTGGTTACTGAACTGAATGGGTGACTGAACAAGGAACCTTGTATAAACAGATGATACAGAACATGAGATCATTGTGTGGTGGGGCACAGACCCTGGAAATGTTAGTTGGTGTTGAACAATTTCTGTGACATGTGAGTTGTATTGGGAGGTGTGAAGGTGTAGTCATAATTGAATTAGGCCCCTCCTGAATGACTGCCACTAATTCAATTATGACTACACCTTCACACCTCCCAAATTCGGCAGGTACTTTGTCCTTGTGTTGTAATGGAGAAGCCCCTGTAAGTATATATAGTAGCAATCGTGCATAGCAACCAACCATCAACAAAAAATTATGTGGGTGGTGTGCAGCCACCCTTAATATCTATAGTGCATATCCTGTACTATAAATTCACACTTACATATACTTCAAAATAGCATTTGAGAGTGTGAAAGCTTTTTATCAATAAACTTACAAAAGTCAAATTCTGTTTAGTAAAAGCAAATACAAATGTATAAGAACTTTTTAAAGGAACACCACCATGTCATTGTGTTTGATGTACTCATGGCAGTATCTAGCATAGAGGCAGAGGAGGCCCCTGCATTTTCATAGACATTTTAACCTTGTTTTAAAAAAACCCTTTCTTCTTGACATACAACATTACAGAAATCACTTCATACTAGCAATGTTACAACTAACTAAAAACTCTGATGGATTGGTGTGAGCGGTTCAATTCAGCACAGTTCACAAAAACATCGACAACCTTTACAAGAGTTTTAGTGCTCATTTTGGAGAGCTTCATGGAAGACTGGAGCTAACTGTGGCCAAAACAATTAAGGTGACATTTCCAAGAATAGGAAGGGTAGTAAAGAAATTGTTTTTGCAGCCATAGGTTAGCTTGTTATAGCTGGAGTTTCAGGTTCCTTAGCTATACTGACTAGTATCTAGTTAGCAAACACAGTGGACCTGAACAATTGCTTACAATGGCCATTACTACTCATCTTTTGTGTACTTCTTTTTAGTTGATTAAGTCATGGACAAAAAATTCAAATTTAAATGTCAGTCAGACCAGCTCACCCGCCTTTTGTGCTGAAGCACATCACTAGTTTAGCTACAATTTCAGTTTATGACTGGCAGAATGTTACTTCTTGTTCATGAAAGCTGTTTATTTTTACAACTATTACAGTATCCCCCAGTTTTACAATGAGCTAAGAATATTATTGAGCAAGCAAAGCGAGACTCCCACTAGAGTGTCAATTGAGATTTTGGTACGTATGGAAAAGTTCAAAGAGGTCAATGTATATCCACCCCCTGAGGCTACTTAAAAACGTAAACTTTAGCGCTAGTGCAAGAAATTTTGGAGAAAAGACTTCGAAATAATGCCAGGAAAAAATGAAGACAAAGAGCTAGGGAAACAGAAAAGGAGAGATGTTCAGAGTTAGGTCTTACAAGCAAACTAAGCAGAGTTCTTTCTATTCTATTAGTGGAGTGGTAAGTTACTGCTCTGTTTGTCGTAGCTATACGCCTTGCTTAACAGATTTGTTCTTACTTGAAAATCCATTTTCGAATAGTCAAGCCACTAAGAGAATACAATACAATGCTTTATCTACTAGAACTCTGGTACAATAGAGCATTTTCATTAGAGCGTACTTTGGAATGGCTTGATAAGCAGAATCCTTCAGTTTAGTGATCCTTACTTTCTTGGAAATTTGATTGCTTACCCCTAGAAAATCAATTGCTGTCAGGAAGAGAATACGATGTAATTTGTGCTGGTATATTCAGTGATCAAGTATATGTGTGTACAAGTGTTATGCGTTGCTAAAGAGTAGCACAATAAATTAAACAAAAACAAGGTGTGAAGGTGTAATCATAATTGAATTAGGCCCCTCCTGAATGACTGACACTAATTCAATTATGACTACACCTTCACACCTCCCAAATTCGGCAGGTACTTTGTCCTTGTGTTGTAATGGAGAAGCCCCTGTAAGTATATTATACATAGTAGCAATCGTACATAGCAACCAACCATCAACATTAGTTAGTTAATTTAAAATAAGGGCTACTGGTAACCACCAGAACCCCCTGTATATGCCCCTGGTCATCTTTACAATTAGTGAGCGAACGAATCGAACAAGACACTATACTGGGGTTAACAAATGGAGAATCATGGATATTTGGTTGTTTATATGTGGTTGTACATATGTCATTTTTTACTTTGACCCTCACTTTTTTGTGTTAGCTTGGTGGTTGACCTTTTCCCATACTTTAACTGAACAGAATCCTCTGGTTTATTGATCTTTACCTGTATATTTTATTATCATATAATATAGCGCTACTTAGACATATAAACACAATGTCAAAAAAAATGACTTAATAAAACAATAAACTGAATTCACCATGATTAAAACTTACAAATGCCTTATTACCTTTATTTTCATTAAATGATTTTTTAGCTATATTTGTTATACAATAATATTCTACATAATATAATTATAATTTAAATTATTTATTTGACATGAACCTACTGATTGTTGATAAAATCATTTGGTTCATAATATAATAAATGGCTTGTACTGAATTATTTGAAGTGCTTACAGTGGAATTTAAGTTTATTGGAAACTCAGAGTACAGGCTAAAATCTCATAATGGCTGCACCAACTCGATTTAGCTTCCTACTCCTCTGGTTACACACTTTGCTGGGTATATAAATAAAAACAATACTCCCTTTTCAGAGGGTTTATTGCAATATCATAAATTCACATGTGGAATACTTGTGTAAATAAACCTATTAATTTAATATTACATGTAAACTGAACAGAATGTAATTCATATTAACATCGGTCACAATCAGTTTACTATTATGTAGTTAATGTATGAGAATATACATGCAAATTTGATGTAAAGTATGAGGAGTAAAATCAGTGACTCCTACAAACGTTTTTATTTTGAATACAATACTTCAGTTAATTTTAATAACTAAATTTAAATGAATGGTACTATTTTAAATTGTATGTGCATGCATTTTTTGTAGTGTTTATAAAGAATTCAACTCATCTAGTGCTCCTCAAAGTGTAGCTGACAACATTGTAAAAATTTTTGAGATACTAGGGCTAATTAAAAAGTATTCGGATAAGTTTCAGTTGAAAGATGCTCAGTGTATCAGACAAGATATAATTGAGCTATCTCTAGAGGGGTTTTGCACTGACCCTAAGAAGCTTCCTTATCTCATTTTGCACAAAATAGTGTCTAATGACATTCGATGTAGAACAAATCTTTTTAAAAAAGAAAAAAAAGGCACAGCTGAAAGCCATGAGAATGATGATTCTGAAGATTCCTCAGGATCTGAGGATGAAAGTGATATTGTAAATCCTGACCAGTTACATCCTGTAGACTGTTTATTAGCCTTATTACTTTGTTGCGATGATATTCTTCGTCGAGATATCTTCTCAAGACTAGCAAAATGTCAAATAGCAATTCCACTGGTCTTACCAGACCCCTTTTCAAATCATTTAATAATACCACTTTGGGCAATGCGTTCCATTTATAAAGAATGGGACATGCTCGAAGGAAAGCCACAATTATGTCGTCACATAGTGTCACATCCTATGCCAATTGTTTCCATTATAAGATTTGGTAGACACCAAAGTATGGGCTTATCTAAATCCCAAATTTTAAACGTACTTATAGATGGAGAAGACAATAATAGCCATTTTTTTCATCGAGATTGTAGTGGTGGTAACTACAAACAAATTTTAGGAAAGGGGTTAGTAGATATGTGTTGGTATCTTCCTTCTGATCACAAATCCAATGACAATGCTGTAACTTTCCTCAATCTTCATGGTGATGCTAACAAATTTCCTAGACAAGTGAAATTTCTAACTCAGATTTCTTCAATATGTTTATTAATGGTCTGTAAAAAAGATGTTAAATGTACTAAAGAAATTAAAGATATATTATATTCATCTTCAGCTGAACTTATTGTTCTTAATGCAACTTCTAAGAAGTCAAAAGACATAGATGAACTGTTCCCAAACTCAAATATTATAAAAGTTAAATCCAGATCAGCACCAGTTGTTAATGAAGAAGTTTGGATGCATATGAAAGCAAAGTTAAGTGAAATAAAGAAAATAGATAGCATTGAAAATGTATCTCAAAAAGCATGTGACAGCATATTGTCGTGTGATGAACACACTTCAGTGCATCAAGCTGGCTCACGTCATGCCATGGATATTATTCAAAGTATCAAGGCTGAAAAAAAGATAATAAAAGAAGATATTTTACCTCTTCAAGGAAAACTTTGGAGAAATTGGTCTTTTTGGAATAAGGAATTGAATCGTCAGGATAACAGAGGTCTTAAAACAATTGATGAATATTCTCATATTATTGAATGTGAGAAAGAGGTTATTAGAAGAAAGCAATTACAAAAAATTAAAAATATGTCTCCAGTGATGGCCTTGTTTATAGATTCTCTTTTCAACACTATGGGCCAAGAAAAGTATTTGTTAAGAACATATTTTCTTCAAAACTTGATATTAGAATTAGACAAATTATCAATGACAGTTTATAATGAAAAAGAGAAAATATATAAAGAATTAAGAGATTCTAAAGACAAAAAAACTTTAATAGAGGAAGTTTTGGAGAGTTCATTTGGTTTGGAACATTTACTTCGCGAAGTAGGTCAGATATATGAAGCAAGTTCTAGTTGTGAACACGACAGTAAATACTGCTCCCAATTATCAATGGCTGTAGCACAACTACTTATAGAGGGATACCCTCTAGAACTAATGGATGGAGATGCTACACATGTACCAATAAAATGGGTCAAAGCTGTGCTAGAGCAAGCGGTTCAATTATTAGAATCAGACCAAAAAGTATATGTATTGTCTGTTCTTGGCTTACAAAGTACTGGAAAATCTACAATGCTGAACACGACTTTCGGTCTTCAGTTTAAAGTTAGTGCTGGTAGGTGCACTCGTGGAGCATTCATGCAGTTGTTACCATTTGATAGCAGATTAAAATCGATTACTGGATGCAGTTATGTGCTAATCGTTGACACTGAAGGTTTGCGAGCCGTAGAACTGGAAGGAACACAGAAACAAAGACAAGAGCATGACAATGAACTTGCTACATTTGTTATCGGTTTAGCCAATATGACCATAGTTAATATTTATGGAGAAGCTCCTGGTGACTTGGATGATATCTTACAAACTTCAGTGCATGCTTTCTTACGAATGAATAAAGTCAAAATAGATGCTAGCTGCCACTTTGTTCACCAAAATGCTAGTCCAAACACTAAAACAGATATCGGGAAAAAAAAGTTTACAGCAAAGCTAAATGAATTTACAGTAAATGCTGCCAAAGAAGAGAAATGTGAAGATGAATACAAATGTTTTAATGACATTATCAAATATGATGACACAACTAATGTCCACTACTTCAAAGGATTATGGAAAGGTGATCCACCCATGGCTCCTATCAACCCTGGGTATAGTGCTACAGCACAGTCAATGAAACTGAATTTTGTTCAAGCTGTCTGTAAATCATCTCAAATTCAAAATATGCTAACTGGTTTAACCATTACTAGCTTTGGGAAAATTGTTTCCAGTTTGTGGGAAGCTCTATTGAAAGAGAATTTTGTTTTAGGATTTCGAAATACTCGTGAGATCTCATCATACAATGCACTGGAAATAGAGTATACCAAGTTGACTAGAAAGTTTAAGAATGCTATGATGGAGTGGGAAGATATGACTGGCAATGAAATAGACTCAGCAGATTTGAATTCACTTTCAAAACTGAAAAGTGATAAAATGCGTGACCTTTCCACTACCATAGAAAAACATTTTGATGAGGCTCAGAAGAATTTGGAAAAATATTTTGAATCAAATGATGATGTATTAAGATGGAAAATTAGCTTTATGTCTAAATTGGACAGCCAGAAATATAAGTCATTCACTCATGCTCAAAAACACTTAAATCGACTCATTAATGCTAGAGAAGCTTTGTCTTCATTTGAAGCCCGAAAAAATGAAATTATTGCAGATATTAAACAGAATGTTCGCAGAAGTATTGATGCTATAAAAGAAGAGCAAAAAGAGTTGAGTAAAAATCTTGAGAAAAAAAAATTAAGCAAGTGTCAAATAAAAAAGTTACTGAAAGAAGAACTGTTCACAGATGAAAAAATGAAAGTATACAGAATAAATGGAATCAGGGAAGCTGCCTTACATGAAATTATAAAGTATAAGCATATAAAAGATGATACTTTGACCCATATTTTATATTATGTGCTTTCTTTAGAAGAAGTTAATAAAATTTTGAAGCAATTGTCCAAATCACATGAAGCGATAGAAGAGGGATTTAATCAGCTTTGGAAGGATTTGATTAGTAAAATTCCTGAATATCATTCCTTCACTAAAGAAGAAATTGCACATGATGTTGAATCTGCTCTCATGAGCTATGTTGGAAAACAAGGAAGTAACACAAAAATCATTGAAATGTTGCAGAAGAAGGCGCTAGAAAAATATAATCCAGAACTATATTCTGGTAGAGATCGCTACCAATGGATATCAAGAGTAAAAAAATGGTTTTATGTAGACAACACAGATGAAATATCAAATGATATTCTTTTTCAGTCAAAACAATACTCCAATCAACTAACAGCAAGAAAATCAAATTTCACACCAACTTTAGTTGATGAATTACTTCAATTTACTGATGATAAAATCTTGGAAAAAGCAAAGCAGTATGCAAGTACTCAATCTTTTTCCCAGAAACATGAAATTTATGTGACAGTATGTGCATGTGCGCTGCCACGATTTGAAAAAATGGCTAAGTCATTTGCAAGCAGAAATGACCCAAGATCATACATAAATAAGTATGAAAGGGGTCCACTGCTTACCCAATACAAAAATCAATACCAGCAAATGGAAACTGAAGAGGCTGTTGCAAGTACTCTGTGTGCTTATCTCGAAGAAAGGATAAAATATCAAGTTAATAAAAATCTTCCCACAATAATATTAAGAAAAATGCCTTCTGCAAATCACCAATTGAGCAATAAACAAGCATTGAAGGTAAAAATACTGATGGATTTACTTGAAAAAGATGACTTTGACAGCTACATGGTTTATGTCAAAAACATTAAGAAATGTCTCCTTGATCACATCATAATGTACATGATCCAATATTGTGACCAAAACGTTTCTAATGGTGATATTACTGAATTACAAAAAGCAGCAATTCAAGAAGTTATTCGAGTTACTCAGATAGTAAGATCAATTATGCTAAAACCCAATTTGCAAAGTATTACACTTGAACAATGGTTATTATTAGTTTGTAATGATCCAGAATTTCGAAAAATTGGAGTAAAACTTGTGAGTAGAGATCTTATAGGGAACTATGACTGTTCTTTAAGGCTTGATCTAAACAATTTTTACAGGATTATTACAGACCAGATACAAGAACTTGAGAATAGAATAACGTCCTCATTTAGAGGCATTGCATCAAAGTCAAAAGTGAATCAATGGAATAGCAAGATAGAAGAACAGTTTAAAGATTTGATTGGATGTTGTTCACAATGCCCATTTTGCGGTGAACAATGTGATCTTATGGAGCATGATGTACGAATCCAACACAAAACAGAAGTACATAGAGCTGATTGTATTCAAGGATGGAGAACTTGTAGTTCTGAAATCATGCACCCTGACTTCTGCCCCATATTAGTTTCTAGCGACGGAAGTTTCTATAAATATGAAGAAGATACAGAATCGGTAAAGTACAAATGCTACACAGAAGCATACCCAGACTGGTCTATTCCTCCCAACATGACATCACAGAGCACACTATATTGGAAATGGTTTGTCAATAAATACAAGTGTCAAATAATTGAATTTTATTCCGTTAGAGATTTACATGTTCCAGCTCACTGGAAAACAATTACCAAACAAGCCGTTAAGAAAGATTTATTCACAGTATATCACGTTAATGTTTAGTAGTCATGAACTATAGCACAATATAGTAGTAGTAACATTATTTCATTTTTATGTAGTTACATAATTCACCGTACTGTCAGTTTTACACTTTTAGCACCATTACGTTATTGTATGTATTATTGATTTCTTTCATTTAGAAGTTTTTTGATAACATAATATTTTGTGAATTATAACATAATAATATGGGATGCATAATTCCCTTCATTACTTAATTAATTTGCTACAGAAAAATATGGTTCACAGATGACTTAAAACGAACTATTATAGTATAGTGGACATGCAATCTTTAGCAAAAATGTATGTCACTCCAATTCTTGCACACCATTACATCATTCAATTCATTCCTGCCTTTAATCAGTCATTCAGTCTGCATACTTTGTTTGTCAGCTGTTGTCTTTGATATGAATCTTTAAGTAAAATATTGTGAAGTCCAGCTTGGCACTCACCATACCATACCAACTTTACAATAGTACTTTCAGAATTCAAAAAATTGATGAAATGTGTCAGCAATAGCATGTACAAATATATTCTAATTTAGATGTCCTAAACATAGAAACTGTAATCAGAAGTAAGAAAATCATCGATTTCATAACATTATTACACAAAAAGCAACCATATATTTCGGGAAATTAGATCATAGTGATGTATGGTGTTGCTACGTTGTCTTTAAAATAAAATTTCTTGTACTGTGCAATTCTATTTTGAGCTATGGAACTACTCAAATCTAAATATTAAGAGTGATCAAGAGAGAAGAGGATTAGGCTTTATCTAAGAAAAAAAAGGAATTGTGAAGAACCAAACATGAGGTTGAAACTGATGAAAAGTGGGAAGAACTTGTAAAACTTGATCCAAAGCTTTTAGCTACAAGAAGAAAAAGTATTGTGTAACCGGTTGCCCCAGTCAATTTTTGTGTGAACAAAACATTGACAGTACTGTCTCTCTGATTTAGCGAGTTAATTTCACGAGTTAATTTCACGGGTCAACCCTTTACCAACATCCAATCACTATAATAAGATCTGAAATGAATTCCATGACCCAATATTAGTCTAAAAAGTCGGTTACTGTTTTGCATGTTGTATCAGTGTAGTAAGCCATTTTATTGATACAACATGCAAAACAGTAACCGACTTTTTAGACTTATATTGGGTCATGGAATTCATTTCAGATGTTATTATAGTGATTGGATGTTCAATTATAGTAAAATTTGAGAAACTACTTATTCAAAATGTCCTCAGGTTCATGAGCAAGAAACTAATCAGTATCATTTTGGGAATACCACATAGTGGCGCTTGACATGTTGCAAAGTAAGAATGCAGTAGCACTAGTTATCTTGCTCAGTTATCATTCTCTACCATTTATATAGTTAAGGTTACATACGTTTCCCTGTCCTACTCTCTCTTTTCTGAACAATCTGAGCTTTTCTTCTACCCTACTTCTCCTTCAGCTCTTCTTCTAAGTCTTGGAGCCCCCTTTTCCTTTATCTATCTCTCCTGCTTCTGAATTTCTGTCCTACTTTGAGAAACTTTTGTCTTCTATTTTGTACTTTAGCCTTCCTTTGAAAACTAGCTAACCCCACCCGCTTTTTAGTTATAATTAATTGCTCGCCTTTTTGCCTTCTCCCCCCTATTATTTAAACCTACATCCCTTACATTGCCGATTCCATCTGCTTTCTGTTACGATTAATCGTCTTTTTCATCCTCTTCCATGCTTTCGCCTTCCTTTTACAAACCTATGCCGCCTTCCTTTTAGAAACCTATGCCGCCTTCCATCCTCTACATATTGAACCCGCTTTTTAGAAATAACCAGCACGTTCTACTGAAGTGATGATGCTTTACTGAACCACACACACCGTCGGTCGTCATCGGTCGTTGTTACTGACACACAAGCGTATTACTATATATATGTCTGATAACTAATGGGTCCAATGAATGTAGCGAGCACATCTAATTCTACAGAAATGATTAGAATTAAACACCCACCAAAAACATTCTGTGCATTATTTAAGAAGCTATGATGTGGAAATGAAAAAATTACAGGCAAAAAAAAAAGCTTTTCCCCAGCATAAACAACACATAAAGTAAATATTTTTTATTGACTGCTTATGGCAGTGTATGAGGTCTTCTGAGACATGCTTATAAGTAGCTACACATGGCTAGTTGAACATCTTGGAACATTTTATCACAGGTGCCAATTTTATAGAGTCACTCAGCTACTTATCAGCATTATCTACTATTTAAAGCAGTTCAATATGCTACTTTATTTAACTCTTTGAGCAAATTTTGTAACACTATCAGATCTCTGCATCGGTACTTGTGGGTAACACTCTTTCATCAAGTAATAATTAATCCTCAGCGCACATGTGTGTAGGGGTATAGTACTTTGTCTGTCTGTCTGTCTGTCTGTCCATCTGTCCATCTGTCTGTCTGTCTGTCTGTCTGTCTGTCTGTCTGTCTCTCCATCTGTCTGTCTGTTCATTTGTCTGTTCGTCTGTCTGTCTGGGCCTGACTGACATAAGAGGAAGTTCAAAGAGGCTCTACACATCAGAGAAGAAACTAATTCCACATACTTGGTTCAAGACAGGCTAATTAACCCAATCTGGAACACAATAACATTTCCATCAATTAGTACTCTTTTCTTTTTTTGTCACCTAGCCTAGTACTTTAGAAATAACAGTTCTGTCAGGTCATTAGCTATACTTCAGTACAGCTGATGATGGACCTAGGTCTGAAACATCTTGATATTAAAAATCTACATTGAATACTACATTCAGCATGGCTCAACTATAAAGTTGGACCTTGTTCAACGGACCTTCCGAAAAATGGACAACCACTTTACAGCGGACAAACACAAAAGTACTGATGGATCTCCTTTAAAATTGTATATTAGGATTTTCCTAGATGCGGACCTTCCGAGTTCTGGACAACGGACAGAACAGAATTCCCACTATTGCTTCACTTAATGGGCATTCATTGACTCAAAATTATGGGGAGGGGGGGGGGAAGGGAGAGGAGTTTAAAAGAAAACTCTGGTTTTTGTCATGGCAAAAAATCGGTCCTTCACCATGTCTCCTAAATACATTTCATTAGTTATCTATCTATTCTACACTACATGAGGTCAAAGATGAATGTCAGCCGTTCTGCACATAACGTCTTTCATTTGGTTCACCACTCGGTCGGTAAAGGGTCCGGCTCGCGAGACTACCACTCATCTTCACTGCAGAATGTGGACTGTATCATCCAGTTCAAAGTACACTCCATTCAAGTATATGTTAATCCTTAACAAAAGCCCTGAAGGTTTACCCCAAGACAAATGGAAGTGAGACAAACAATCCCATCCTTTTTATAAAATATGCTTTATTTGAATATTTTTTATTCATCATAATGTCTCTAAACTTAGTGTCACTAATGAGCAGATCAACATATGTGACAGTCTATGGGAAAAGGAAGAACTTCACTAAACCAAAAAAATTGAGTTTTTTATGCTAATAAAAAGCTACAATTCTCAACTTAGTGCTAAAATACTGGAGGGTAAAACCTTGGACGCGCAGAGAAACTGGCAGTTGAACTGGGCTGTATTCAGCAAAGCAATTGAACTAGAAATCAAGAAAACATAAATTGAATTTACACTTCCGGTATAATTATGTGTTTCCGTATACTTAACGGCGTACTCCGCATACGCAATTAAATCGTACAGCCGCTTTTTAACAGCGACTAACGAAGTTTGCGTAGAGTTCTTATTAGCTTTCAGAGCGTCTCCCAGCCTGTCTTGCCGGAATCCTTGGCTACTCTACTCCATGTAGTAGTATACTTTCAACCAGAGGTAAGCTGTCAATTGCATGCACTATTCTCAAAGCTATGCCGTTTTTTTAGCTGCTTGTTTGAAACTCCGTCCATTCCCCGTTTATTGTACTTCGAGAACGAGAGAGAACAAAAAGTAGCTTGTCTTTCCACGGCACGCTTGGGGTCTTTTAAGTTGTTTCGGCATTTGAAATTTGGCGTAGACTTAGAGTAAGGGTCACTAAAACTAATTCTGCAAAAAACAAAAATAGGAGAAAGAAAGAATTTTTCCTATGACGTACTTCTGGAGCCTAGCTATATCTCAATTTCAATTTTTGCATGAAGTGCCCCCTTTTCCCATAGACTGTCACATATGGTCAATTTATAGCATATATTAAGTAGCCAACTGTGGCAACAGTGTACAATCCACCTTATTCTGCGGGGCATATTTAAGGCCATACAGTCTACATTTTGTCTTTTATTCTGTCAAACAAGATACTAAAAAACAAAATGCTTAACAGCAGAATATTTAAAAAATGTAGCTATATTTTTCAGCTTCTAAGAATGAATGAAATTATTGTTAATAATTTCAAACTGAGCATTACACATGAGCAGGTGTAAGGCGCCCTTGACAGAAACGATTAATCAAGCGTCAATCAAGGACCAGCTATCTAACACACTACTCAATTCTAAGGCCAAGCTACACTGTAAACCAAAAGGTGTGTAGTTCACACCAAATTAAGCGTGAATCACTTGTAACAATAGTCACACCAAAAATGGTGTGATGCGCACACCTCATCGTTTGGGTGTGAAGTGCACACCAAATTTAGTGTGAATTCTCACCACAATCACTATGAACTCATACTTACATTAATACTGAATTATTCTAAGTTACATTGATTCTAGTAACACATATCCACATTTTTTTCCAAAAAGAGATTGGTGTAGTCCCAGATCTCAATAATCAGACGACTAAATTCTTGGTCAACTCTCTTATCTAGCACACAAGTGTACAAAACATTTATAAGGTAGATTACAGTGATAATAGCATTGGGTTTTGCCTGCATATGAATATAATTAATGTTCGGTAAAGGGTCCATGCTATTCCATTGAGTGTGAATTTCACACTAAGTGTGCATTCACACTAGGAAGAACGTGTGAAGGACACACTATGCATAGGTGGTGGGCATTCACACCACCAGTTTGGTGTGAATTTGGTGGGTTTTCACGCTATAATTTTTACAGTGTATCACCTAAGAACTAAGCTATGCACCAGACAGCACTTCTGTCTAGATGTGATCCACAGCAACATTTAGAAGATTTTGAAAGAAAACCTCTGCTTATCAAGTACCAGAATCAGTATCAGCAAACATTCTAGAATAAATTTCATCAGCTGTCTTGGATGCAACTTTTATGCATTTTAAATTTGGAAATACTTCAGCCATTTTTTTTTAATTTTTTTGGTGGCATTCAAAATAGTGGGTTCAATTAAAAAAAGTTGTGAAATATTACCAACTCATGCCTATTAGACCCTCTCCTAGAATTTGCTTATATCGGCCACCGTTACAATCTCGATGAAAAAAATACCTCCCGCGATTAGGAGGTTTAAAATTTGAGACTTGGATAAACCTTCTTTTTGGCGTGGTCCGAATCGTACAATAGAGACAATAGGCATAGGGTAAGACACTATGTAGTGACATTGTTGTGGCTTTGTGTAAGCCATCATTCAATTCTTTATAAATTGAGCGCAGTGCCCATAGAGGAATAATTAGTTGTCTTGTAAATGGATCTGGCAAAACTAATGGGATAGCTATTTGACACTTGACTAGCCTAGTGAATATGTCACAACGAAGAAGATCATCACTGAACAGTAGGCGCGTAACTTCCTCTAGTCGTAGTCCCGGAAATTACGAAGGACCAGGGTTCACGATAAGCTTCCCTTACCTAAGCAAGTTAACGCCCCACGGCTAGTGTGAGGCGCCGAGCAACCCGGATACTTTGCCGGCGTGGTAGATCTCAACTCAGCAACAAGCCACTCGCAGGTAACTCAGTCTGCTCTATCACCAAGTTTGACTTACAATGAACCAATTCAACAAGACATTTTACCACACATTATATGAGCACAACATGGTACAAGTTAGAGTGGTTTCAGGGAAGAGCATGAATATCATTATACATAAAATAAACAGGTAAGGTAGCTAGAGTAATTTGATGAATAAGTGTGAACAGGTATGAACAAGTTTATGAATAAGATTGTTCAAGTCCTTTTCCCCGTTCGGAGATTCTTCTAGTCCTGAACAATCACAACAAAGGAGTAATGCTATAAGGCAATCAACAGGATGCAACTGGTCTGGATTAAATGAACCTACATCATCAGATTCAGAGTTATCTTCTGATTCTTCATCACATTCTTTATCTGAAGTCATTAACGCCATATGTTTTTTTGTAAAGATTAGTTCGACAACGAATATCATAAGACATTATTTTGTGTAGAATAAGATAAGGAAGCTTTTTAGGGTTAGTACAAAGCCCTTTCAAAGACATTTTTTGCAATTTCTGGTCTAATACATTGAGCATCTTTCAAATGGAACTTGTTGGTATGTTATTGACGAGATCAAGAACTTCAAAAATAGTGAGTGCTCTCATTTCCACTTGACTCAGCAGTCAAGGAGGATTGAATGCTTGACCCTCCGTATGTGTTCGCTCTGCGTTCGACCCCGTCACAAAAACTGCCTGTTTAGAGAATGGAAAACGGAGAACAGCACTTTTCTCATTCACTCTAATACATTTTACGCCATTTTTTTTGACGTCAAGATTTTGCGGTAGTTCGTCATTAAACCTAACTAGTTAACGAGCTAAGGTCGAACGGTTATTTCCCCGAGCGGTAAGACGGGACTTTCCCTAACTGCAATCGGCTGTATGGATTTTCATCGTTCTAAGCAGCAGTAAACGAAGTCGAAATCAGTCAGAATTGTTGGCTGGTATATTACTAACGTGGAGCCAAGCCTATCCAAGTGGTCATCTTTTTCAAGATTTTTTTTGAGAAATTATAGCAGAATTAGCAACCTTAACCAAAAAGCTAAAAAATCCACTCTTTAAGCTGGAAGCACTGTACAATATTTCAGGAGTGGTTTGGCTGGTCTGTTAATTAGGGTAAAAATCATAATTATAATGAAATCTACAATTGATAAATTTTAGTGAAGTTTGGGACGGGGTCGAACGCGGAGCGAACACAAAAACACGGAGGGTCAAAGTACAAAATGACATACGTACGTCCATATATATAAATAAACTAGTGGTGTGCTTGAGCACAAATGGCAAGCGAGCCTTAAACTACACTATTGTTAAAGTTGATTTTAACAACTAACACTCAAGCTATTAAAATAAAGTCGAGTTTTTAAAATACGTATGAGGTAAAGGGGGTTTCAATGTCATAGTAACCGCTCCCGCAACTGTTTGAATTGAAAAAGGAGCAACAAAATCAAATCACGTTATTTAAAATTTTCTTTGTGATATTCTTAATAGTAGTTGTAACGCACAATACTTTCACACAACTAAACATAACTACGCAAGACTTACCTTCGTGGTTCGTCTAGTGGACAATGCATTTTTAAGTAAATACTGTTGAGTAGGGCTTATAACTGTGACAAATAGCGCATTAAGTTACCACCGCCACTAACTCGAATAGAAGTGGAGCTCCCATAAGATTTTGAGTTTTAACTGCACCCACAAAACAATTCAAAGCCGTAAACGATTCAATTTCTAAGGCGAAGTTAATGCTGTTGAGTAGGGCTTACAACTGTGACAAATAGCGACTGACTTGAATAGAAATGGAGCTCCCATAAGTTTTTTGCGTTTTAATTGCACCCGCAAAATAATTCAAAGCGGTATACAATTCAATTTCTAAGGTGATACGGGTAATGGTCGCTAAACCGGAGGATTCTGTTTAGTGAAGTTTGGGACGGGGTCGAACGCGGAGCGAACACTGACCCCGTATTTTTGTGTTCGCTCCGCGTTCGATCCCGTCCCAAAATGACATACATACGTCCAAACATATATAAATAAATAAACAAACATCCCCGATTTTCAATTGTGTTACCCCTGTAAGTGTCTCGCTCGCTACGCTCGCTCGCCAATAAACTAGTGGTGTGCTTGAGCACAAATGGCGAGCGAGCCTGATAGTTAGGTAACATAAAATGTTACTATGTTTTAGCTTACTTCATGCAAACACTATAATAGCAGTTATGACATTTGATTTCAGCAAACAAATACAAAATCACTCTTACCTTATTAATGGTAACTTTTGTAGTATCAAACATCAACCATTCTGATAATCTCAATCACCAGTAACTCTTGAACAAGCTCTCAGCTACGATAAAAATAAACCAGTGTTATTATTTGTAATTTTAGCCACAAATATGGAATTACTACTTACATCATTCTTGAGTATTGATAACTTCTGTAGTATCAAATTGAAGTTACTTTGACCATCTGAATTACCTTGAATTCTTGACAACAAGCTCTCACCTACAAAAACAAAAGACAATCAATTTTAGCACACAAATACAAACTTACTTTCTTACCTCATTTTCTTGAGCAGTGGTAACTTTTGTAGTACCAAATTTGAGCCAATCAGACTATTTGAATTTACCAGTCACTGTTGACTAGCTCTTAGCTACAAAAAAGAAAAGCCAGAGTTAATTTTGCATATTTAGCTAACAAATATGGAATTGCGTACTTATCTCAGCTTCCCTCGAGAAGTAGTAGCTTCCATAGCATTAATACTACGGCATTCTGACTACCAACGGCTCTTGACAACCAACAACCGGCACTCTCGTATCCTCCCATTAAACGGCGAAGTTTTGAAATTTAGTCTGGAAAAGGGTCTTCAATGCCATAGTAACCTGTCGAATCAACTTTTTGTGTCTTGAAAACAAGCGTTTTAGCAGGAATTTTCTCATACTTTGGAGCTTAAGTATAAAGTAAGGTTTGCTTAATGCTGTAGTTTCAGAATAAACTGGAGTCAAGCCTAAATAGCCGTGTTTTTAGGGAAAAAACGTTCCCCGCGCGCGCGTTTAAAGAGCATACGTACCATCCATACATACATACATATATATAACATATACCCGATTTTGCATTATCCACCCCTAATACTGTCTCGCTCGCTAAGCTCGCTCGCCAACAAACATCCCCGATTTTCAATTGTCTTACCCCTGTAAGTGTCTCGCTCGCTACGCTCGCTCGCCAAAATTATACCAATTCAACTCAACTTGATAATATAGTTCTCCTCTTGCTCAGAGATGTCTTGCAGCGAAAATTGTGCAATATTCTCTGGTACTGATTTATCCTAAGCTAATTTCAACTTCCACATACTTTCAAGCAGCACCTTGATTAATAATATAATGTAGGAGGCAAACCCTCCGAGTAGATTTTCAACATCATATGCTATTTTCCTTTTAATAATTTATTTTTGTCTGTTCCAAGTGTTGGAGTAGAGACATGACAAGTGTCATTTCAATGAAGGCTGAGAGCCTTGTGGCGCTCAGCCAGGGGCTCTATGATCTAGCATCCTTCATCCTCCCACATGTTAGGTGGAACATTTTTTTCAACTACACTACCATCCTGGACCTTCACTTTCTGAGCCACATGCAGGAACAATGTAGTAGAGTTATAAGCTCATCTTGACTTTCAATCGATTTTTTAGAGTTGCACATAAAGATTTGAAATAAGTTTGGCACCTTGTATAATGAAAGTAACAGTAATCCCAGGTGTAACTGATTGAGCTTATTAGTTCACAGGGGTTGGGAAGAAACAGGCTTAGCACTATTAGTCTTCCACTATACAAGTGTCACAAGCATCTAGATTTCTATTACTTAGTGGTTTGCTCCTTTGACACTCAAACCGAAATGATTTTTTAGACAACACTGAGAGTTCTACAGAGACAATTGATCTTTTCACAATTGAATACTTTCAGCAGTGGGCATTGTACCACGTTACATGCTTCATTGAAGCTGCTTTGTTTTCATGGGAAGTGAATAAAATTTAATGTAGAAGCGTGACAAAATATAGTGTACATACGAAACTAGAAGTTAATGAATGAAGTGAATAGTGATGATATGTCCATTAGTCTCTAGCTACATAGCATAAGAAGAATTGTAACAGCTAAAACAACTTAGATTGCATTAATATTTGTATAATAGACACTTTCATTATATTAAATAAGCAACATCTGTAACCATGCTGTGCTTATCACTCTAATTTTAATTATGGATTCACAGACAACTATGAATTAATTGATTTTTTTTCCATAAAATGAAATGCTAGATATACAGAAAACCTATTACAATATTTCCTATTGTGAGGATAACTTTGTTCCCCTTTAGTTGGTCTATTCTAGAGTGAATTACATTATTTGAGCTTATAGAACATTCAACGTGTGTTGGAGCAAGCAAGCAAGATGGTGAAGCAAGCAAGGACAAATAACACAAAACAGTAAACAATTAATTAGCACCTCATTCATTTGATAAACATACATTCACACTTCATTCGCACACACATTCACACATTATCTTTATGTAACACCCCCTTTGGAATGAGATAAAGTATATAGTGGACTGACCCAGTTCAGTCCAGTTCAGTTGTTGAAGCTGCAGTTGGATCAAGTCACTCTGCTTCAACTCTTCTAGCCACTTGAGCTGGAACCTTACTTCATTGGAACGCATCTCTTCTTTGCATATTGTAACTACTCGACTTTCTATTCATTTACTTATCTTAGTGTCATCATTTCATTCTTCATTTCGATATAATAACAAAACCTATCAACTTCTGACTTCACTCTAGTCTAGCATATAGCGGAACACTAGCGTAGGAAGCGAAATTCCCAGTGCAGTGCTCGTAACATTCAAGGGCGAGTTCTGTTGCGGCCAGCCGCTATGCTTAATTGCGCACTAGACGATTCAACGTGCACTTAAAGTAGCCTACTCGTGGGTTAGCTGTGACCACGTTGTTGTTACAACCAGCTTCAACAGCAAACTATAATCATGCCTTCAAGGAAAAGGAAGAGGGCTATTAGTGCAGCCACAGAAATGAGGAAAATGAAATGTGCTTTGAGAAAAAAGTAAGAAATAAGTAAATAAATATAATATTAAAAAATATATACATATATATAATATATATAAACTATACTCTGTATCAAGTAGTGGCATGGATCCTGGGCCACAACGCCAGGAGGAAGATGCCCCACACAGTCAACAGGATTACCCACGACTACATCAATGCCTCCGAAATATTTACTGCAAAGAAAAAACTTCTCATGTTGTCCCAGCAATAGCATCTGGAAGAAGTCTTTAGTGCCATCACCAAGAAGACAGCCCTGCCACAAGGTCACTTCCTCCAGAAACTGCTGCTTAATTGAGATGAAGATGACCTTCTGGTGGTCAGTACAAGGGTGAGAAATCCAGCCTCATCGTGTTCATCCACTAAACTGATTCTTCTGTCTCCCAAGTCAAGTATCACACATCTCCTACTTGCAGACTCTGCACAGGACTCATAGTAATGCCGGCATCTCCGCACTTATGGCAATCCTGTGTTCCATTTACCATGTCCCTGGCTTGAGGAATATACTGAAAGGAATCAGCAAGTCCTGCCCCAACTGTCAGCGAGCATACACAAAGCCACTGACTCACTTAATGGGACTTCTACCCAGCATGCACACCACTCCAGCCCCAGTCTTCCATCACACAGGAAGGGACTTTGCGGGCCCATTTTACATCAAACTCTGCCACACCCGCAAGTCGGTCATCCAGAAAGTGTATGCATGCTTATTTATGTGCTTAGCAAGCAAAACTATTCACCTGGACTTCGCCAAGGACTTATCCACCAAGGAGTTCCTACCCACTTGGTCTCGGTTCATTAATCGCCGGCTGCCCACATGCTATCTGGACTGACAATGGTACTAATTTTGTGAGTGCCAGATCCGAAATACAGGAACTCCAATCCTACATGGAATCGCCCAAGACGAAGTCAGCCATGACTCACTTTGCCTCTAGCCTTGATATACAGTGGCATCACTCCCCTCCCAGAGCTCCCCCCATCGCCTAACCTGAGACGAAATGTACATCTTGCTCACCCACGTTAAAGCAATACTGGACATCAGCTCAGCATGGGAGACATAGTCTTCATCAAAGATAAGACTTTGAAGTCTAGAGACTGGCCCATATTCAAGGTGACTAGGCTCTACCGACCAGCAAATTCGAGCCGTGGACATGCTTTGGCTCTAAAGCTACAACCATCCAGGACACAGCCTCATCGGCAATGGGATGCTTGGAACTCCACCCCAAGGTCCACACCCCAAACAGAGAAAGCAGTGCAGAAGACCAAGCAAACCCCAAGTAAGCTCCCACCAAGGTCCCAAGAGCAATCAACAAACTTATATAATCACCTGCTTGGGCGCTGATCACCAACCCCTAGTTTGAGCTTCAGTGTGATGATAGAAATACGACACTTGGTGCTTAAGAATAAAAACTAAAGCTATAGCTTTTATAACTATTTCTTCTTTATCATATGAATAAAAAATATGCAATGCAAATTGAGTGTGTATTTTGAGAACGTATATATCTTAACATTGTTCATACTAATAAGGAATATACATATATAAAGACTACCATATTCACACTCAAGCTGAATCACACTACTACTACATGCATCAATACATATGCTTGCATACATGAGCGCATGTGTGGCTGTACATACATATGTACGTAAATGGTATTAACAATCTCACTACAATTTGCTCTTTTTTTTGAAAAATATATAGATTCAATCAGAGGTACTGTTAATATGGCAAGTTATATGTTTCTTATTAATTCGGGACATAGCAATCTGCAACCAAATTAGACTAAAATAATTAGTGATATGTATATTTTAATGAGGTGACGAATCGTACGAGTTTCTATTACTTCCAGTACGGGGGTGGCTACGAGACTGGGGCGAGAGTTTACGAAGCAGAGTTTACGAAGCAGGAAAGATACGAACCTTTACGCTTGCCCGAAGTTTAGTCACGTGCCCAATCCAATGAAACTATGTGAGTTCTTATTAAGGACTTCAACAGAGTATCTCCCGTTTCTTTTGGACTAAAGTTAACTTTTTTCCAAGTTTGGGCTTGCCTGAGTTTCTTTCCAGTGCTGTACATTACTGCAGGAGGCTAAACCACCTGAAATAATTATAAGTATTTTATTAGGCAATAAAGCACTGATCATTTTATTGATTATAGAATTATGTTGAAGAGGTAAAGCTAAACTGTTCAATTTTCTACTAAGTCCACTCCCCTCATTCTAGTCTTGTGTAGTTGCTATTTTCGAATAGTGAAGTCTTTTCTACAGCCATCTACTACCTTTCTACCTTACTATAGTTATATTGTTCATAATTATTATTAATTCAACTGTTTTTTAAGAGTGTGCAAGTGTTTCAAGAGTAGCATAAGCAGTTTGCAATATCATCCAGATATTCAAACAGGTGCATAACTGAAACTAAAAAACTAATTTTAGTTCGATGAAATAAAACTGTTTAGTTATCTATCTAAAACTAAATTTCTCAAACCAAAACTAAAATACTATTTTGGTATAAAAACTAAGATAGTATTTAAGTTTTTATACCAAGGTGAAAGTGAATGAAGTAAAATTTGAAAATTTAATTAGGATTAAAAAAGGTGAAAATGAATTAAATTTAAGATAAGTATTCTCAGAAAAAGAATGCAAGCATCACTTTTATCATGAATTGATTACTGTTGTCATTAATTTCTGCTATTTACATTCTATCTCTTTCAACACACTTGCAAATGATTACAGCCACCGTGAAACAAATTGTCTTGAAGAATTTCACAAATGCTTGATAGCTCTTTCTAAGTTTGTAATAATATACAGTGCTCCATACAGAGGACACAACTGTTCTTTTAGACCAGGTAAGCCAAGTATGTTGACAAAAATACTCCACTTAAGAAAAATTTTATTCACAGTATATCACATTAATGTTTAGTCGTCATGAACTATAGCACAATAGTAGTAGTAACATTGTTTCATTTTAGCTACGTAGTTACATAATTCACCTACTTGTAAGTTTTAAACTTTTAGCACCATTACGTTATTGTATGTATTATTTGATTTCTTTCATTTAGAAGTTTTTTGATAACTTAATATTTTTGTGAATTATATGGGACGCATAATTCCCTTCATTACTTAATCAACTTGCTATAGAAATATGGTTCACAGATGACTTTAGAACCAACTATTATAGTGTAGTGGACATGCAATCAAAATTTATATGTCACTCCGATTCATGCACACCATTACATCATTCAATTCATTCCTGCCTTTTATCAGTCATTCAGTCAGCACACTTTGTTTGTCAGCTGTTGTCTTTGATTTGAATCTTTTAATAAAATATTACCAACTTTACAATAGTACTTTTAGAATTCTAAAAATTGATGTAATGTCTCAGCAATAGCATGTACAAGTACATTCTAATTAGCGATCCTAAACATAAAAAATGTAATCAAAAGTAAAAAATTTCATCGATTTCATAACATCTAATTATAGTAAAGGAACTATATATTTAGGAAAATTAGATTCATAGTAATGTATTGTGTTGCTACTTTTTTTTAATAAAATTTCTTGTACCGTGCACTTCTATTTTGAGCAATGGAAACACTCAAATCTAAATATTAAGAGTGATCAAGAGAGAAGAGGATTAGTCTTCATCAGAAAAAAAGGAGTAGTGAAGAGCCAAATATATACATGTGGCTGAAAGTGATGAAGAGTAGGAAACTTGTAACACTTGTAATTTGTTCCAAAACTTATAGCGACAAGAAGATAAAATATTGGTGAAAACAGTTTCACCAGTCAATTTCTGTGCGACCAGCACATTGAAATCAAATCCGTCTCTTGTCTAGTGTGAGTTAATCTCGTGAATCAACCCTTTACCAACAAGTTTCTGGTGCCACAAGGAATTTAAAACTTGTAGATATCCAGCATCCTTTAATAAAACTTACTAGGGTATTTGGCACGGCACCCCATTCTCAATCATGAATAAGTTATCTCCATCCACACTGAATCTACCCTATCATATTTTGTGCACTCTTAGGAAATACGTGGAGGAGATTTTTATGCACATCAAACTAAGTAGTTAGAATTAGAGCCAGAAGGGATTTAACATGATCAACAGCCAAGTATTAATTACAGAATAAATAAGGTGAGTTACTTAACTTGTGCAAAATTATTCCTTCAATGGTAGCTTCAACAGCAAGGCTGCAACTGGAAATACAGCAGTCCACCAAAATAAAAATTACAATGGTAAGGAGTTTTAATGATTTAGTAACCACTCACCACAACTAATTGTTCAACTTGGTTAAAAAAATTTAATTAAGGAACTACCATGCAGTTTTGATCCTGTTGCTGCTGTAGATAAAGCTGTGTAAATGCAGCTAAAATATTTATTTTGTGTTAATCTTTAGCTAAGCAGTCCTTGCTACACAGAACACATTCACATACACTGTCTTACTTAATATACCAACACAAGACTTACCTTCGAGACTTGACCATTAGACAATGGATGTTCAAGACTGTTGCATAGGGCTATAACTAGCTTGACAAACAGCTCATTAGCCAAGATAACTTACCACCGCTGCTAATTCGAATAGAAAATAAACTCTTAAGTTTGTGAGACTTATATGCGTCTCCAAATAACAATCAGATGTGTCAGACACAACCTTGGGCAAAAATGGGTAAAGATTGATAAACCAACACTGTAAACATTATAGCGTGAAAACCCACCATATTCACACAAAACTGGTGATGTGAATGCCCACCATCTATGCATAGTGTATCCTTCACACTTTCTGCCTAGTGTGAATGCACAATTTGTGAAATTCACACTCAAGGGAATATCATGGACCCTTTACCAAACATTAATTATATTCATGTGCAGGCAAAAACCAATACTATTATCATTGTAATCTGCCTTACAAATGTTTTGTACACTTGAATTAGATAAGAGAGCTGACTAAGATTATAGTCCTCTGATGAGATCTGGGATTACACCAATATTTTTTTAGAAATTAATGTTGATATGTTATAAATTAGAATCAATGTAACTTAAAATAATTCAGCGTTAATGTAAGTATGAGTTCATACTGATTATGGTGTGAATTCACACTGAATTTGGCGTGCACTTCACACCCAAACGATGAGGTGTATACATAACACCATATTTTGGTGTGACTATTGTTACAAGTGATTCATGCTTAATTTGGTGTGAACTACACACCTTTTGGTTTACAGTGAAAGGAATCTGTTTAGTGGAGAATGTGGACGTGGTCGACCACCAAGCGAACACAAAATGCGAGGGTCAAAGCACAAAATGACATATGTACGACTTCCACACATAATATAAATAAACAAATAATCCCTATTTTTAATTGTGTTACCCCTGATAGTGTCTCGCTCACTCACCATTCACATATGTAGTATATGTATTTATACATAATTATAATACTTATTGTATGAACCTGAACAACATGAGGAAATATGAGCATGTGTAAGTACTTTCAGGAGCCAAAGAAAAAGGAAATAGAAAGTTAGACCATTATATCTATCAGCTGGGGACAATGCTAGTAATTCTGATAAATTGTTTTCTCATTTTTTAAAGGATTTCCACATCAGACTGCATGTATAGCTTTCCCATATTTCATATAATGCCCTGTAGCCATGCTGTCATGCTGATCATGAACTTATCCATCACATATGAACATAACCCACCTGTAAATGAATATCATTCACTGTGTTGCAGTTTGTACAATCTTTCATTCCCCTATGTTCGACCAGTCTGTTGCTTCTGTCGATTAAAACTGACTTACCACAGGATGTTGTCTGATGGCGTCGTTCAGTACATAATGTAAGCAGCAATAAACTGCAATTTTATGAATTTCTGTTTTATAAATCAGAATAATATTATCAACCAATTAGTTATGCTTTCATGGCTGTGCATATAATTTGCAGATAATGCCATTAAAGCTCTCCATGTGATTTGACTGTCTAATGTGAGGCAAATCTATTTCAAGATGTATAAGTCTATGTTATTTATTGAGAGGAAAGCAATTTTATCTTAAATTTAGACGTCAAAGCAGGGGTGGATTTAAGGGGGGTGGGGGCTCGACTGGTGTCGTATGAGCCCGCCTTTCTCAGAAAGAGCCCTCATTTTTTAGCAAGTCTATTTCTTACCGATAAAGTATAATACAGAAAAAAATTTGTCCCTGG